>Ga0194120_10000021_pt1 | contig 230421 bp, 209 predicted proteins | sample TA2MahCa65mmetaG_FD_148642 | JGI IMG/M metagenome (GOLD analysis project Ga0194120, IMG submission 148642) | Freshwater microbial communities from Lake Tanganyika, Tanzania - TA2015019 Mahale Deep Cast 65m | ecosystem: Environmental > Aquatic > Freshwater > Lake | place: Tanzania: Lake... | reverse complement strand
GGCTAAGCCTGATTGGAGTAACTGGTTTTTAAAGTAGACAACTCCGGGGATTTCCCTAAAGGAGAGGTATCAAGCCTAAGAGTTACAAAATTGGATTTAGGGTGTGTTAACTTTTTAAACTCTGGATATGTCTTTGAGTATGTTGAGCAAAACAAAAGCTGCTGAACAATGTAGTTCCAGCAGCCTGATTTTTTAATCCATACCAGAGAAAACTAAAAACAAAAAATCCTACGCTGTCAGATTAAATACTAGCTAATACAGTTAATCAACAGTAATCGGGAGGCACATCCCGAACAACTTTCAATATCTTGAATTGTAGTTCTTTAGCTTTTCATAATATCTTGAGTCAGTTTAAATTATACCGAATAAGACAGATTATTTTATTTTTTATTTGATTTTCGTAGCTTGAGCCGTAATGTCATATGGATGAAAACGAACAATTAAAGCGATTACTTGCACTTATTGCTTTAAATAGTGATGAATCGGCATATAAAGAGTTGTTTATGCTGATGTATCACCGGCTTAAGCAGTTTGCTTTTTCGATATTGAGGTCACAGGAGGAAGCTGAAGAACTGGTTTCTGATGTGTTCATTAAAATCTGGGAAAAAAGGACACGGCTGACTTTAATTGAATCACCACGATTATATTTTTATATATCAACAAAAAATCTCGCTATTACCAGACTTAACAGGAAAAAAAGGGGTGTGCTAATAGAGCCAAACGAATGGTTAGCACAACTTGACAGTATTTATTTTGATCCGGAAAAACTAATGATTACCGAGGATGTTTTCCGGCAGATACAAAAAGCAGTAAGCGATCTGCCCCCCCGCTGCCGGATGATTTTCAAACTTATAAAGGAAGACGGGCTTCGTTATAAGGAAGTAGCTGAACTACTTCATTTATCCATTAAAACCGTTGAAAACCAAATGTCTATAGCATTAAAAAGAATCAGCCGATGTATGAGGCTAGACATTCTGCATTTCCCCTCCTCCAATTAATCCAAAAAAAGTTAAAATTTTTTAGGGGTAAAATTGCTTTTTCAGTGTCCTACTTTAAATTATTTAATCAGCTAATTAAATGAATCAGGACAGAGTATGGATTTTATTGTCGAAAAAACTTTCCGGTGAGGCTATCCAGGCTGAAATAAAGGAGTTAGAAGTACTTATACTGGGACATCCTGAATGGCAACAAGCTATACAGAACATAGAAGATTTATGGGGTCAAAAGGCACAGGTTAGTTTTCTGGAAGCAGAGGAATCATTTTTATTCCATCAGCAAAAACTCAGGGAGATGGGGATTGGTTTTGATGAACAGCAGACTCCTCAAATTAAAAGCCGCAGGAAGTTTGGCAGAATATACCAGATAGCCGCTGCCGCAGCTGTGATTATTTCATTTTTCTTTCTTTTTAAAAGTATGGTTCTTTCGGAAGGCGAAAGTAAATACAACCGAAACCAGAATATTACCAGAGAGGTAAATGAAATAACAACCCGGGCGGGTTCAAAATCAAAAATAAAACTGCCTGATGGGTCAATCGTATGGCTTAATGCAGGCAGTAAATTGACTTATTATAAGGACTATGGGAAAGAACTTCGTGAAATATATCTTTCAGGTGAAGGTTTCTTTGATGTTGCAAAGATGAAGGATAAACCCTTTATTATTCATACCTCAAGTATTACAATCAAAGTTTTGGGAACTGTATTTAATGTTAAAGCATATCCTGATGACAGGTTGACAGAAACCAGCCTGATCAGTGGCAGTATAGAAGTTACCATCAAAAACCGGCCGAACGATAAAATCATATTGTCACCAAGAGAGAAACTGATTGTTCAAAACGATTTTACGATAAGTAAAAATATTGAACCGGACTCTTTATCCGCCAAGCGCCAGGTATTGGCGCCTCCTCTTATATTGGTAGATAAACTCAGGTATAATCCGCTCGACAGTACAGTTGCTGAAGCTGAGTGGACGAATAACCGGTTGGTATTCCGTGATGAATCATTTGAAGAATTAGCTGTAAGGTTGGAAAGGTGGTATGATGTTATTATTGAGATACAGGATGAAAACCTGAAAAAAGCAAAGCTTAATGGCATTTTTGAGACGGAAACGATAATACAGGCCTTAGATGCACTTGCCGAAATGATTCATTTTAAATATGAGAAAACCGGAAACAAAATATTAATTAACCCTTAACTGCTGTATGATATGACTGTATTTAACACCTCCTAAGATCAGGTAAACCGGGATTTCGCTGACACGAAACCCCGGCCGAATTCACCTGAGACAATATCCGGGAAACTATGGGTCCCGGAATTCTTCTTAACGCTCAAATGTAAATTATGAAAAAAATCGAAACGGTTGCTGTTTCAGATAAGGTTCTGATGTACCAAAAGATTGCCCGAATTATGAAACTAACGGTTGCTTTCATGTTTTTTGCCTGCCTTCAGGTTTCAGCCGAAGGGTGGGGGCAAGAACGTATAACATTGAAAATGAATGAAACAGAAATAAAAAAAGTGCTTTTTGCAATTGAGAAAAAAACAAATTACCGGTTTCTTTTCACTGAAAAATCAATAAAGGGTAAACCAAGAGTAAGTGTCGATGTAAAAGAAGCCACCTTGCAGGAAGTATTAGACCGGATACTTGCGAATACGGGGATTGCTTATAAAATACTCGGGGTAAGTCTGGTTGTGCTGAAAGAAAACAATGTCGCTGAAACGGTAATGGCCGATATTAAGGTCACAGGCCGTATAGTATCAAATACGGGCGAACCACTGCCGGGTGTATCTGTTACGGTAAAAGGCACCCGGCTTGGTACCACCACGGATGCCAATGGGAATTTTACAATTACAGTACCAGATGATGCTGTGCTGGTGATTAGTTCTGTAGGATATGAATCACAGGAAATATCTGTTAAGGGCAGAACCAGTTTAAGCATTTCGCTTAAGCAATCAGAAAAGATACAGGATGCTGTTGTTGTAATCGGATATGGCACTGCCGTTAAAAGGGATTTGACCGGTTCTATTGTAAAAGTTAGCGGCAAAGAGGTAGCTGACAAGCCTAATGTGAACCCGGTAGCATCCCTGCAGGGAAAGGTAGCCGGGTTAAGTGTGGTAAACTCCGGAACCCCCGGTCAGGAACCCGATATCCGCATAAGGGGTACGAACAGCCTATCCCCGGGGGGAACAAAACCTTTGTACCTGGTAGATGGTATTTTTAATGACAATATAGGTTTTTTAAACCCGAATGACATTGAGTCTATTGAAATCTTAAAAGATCCTTCCTCTCTGGCAATTTTTGGTGTTCGTGGCGCCAATGGCGTTATTGCCATTACAACCAAAAAAGCCAAATCCGGACAAATAAACATCAATTTCAACACCACCTTCAGCTCCAAGAAACTGGTAGATAAAATTGAAATGGTAAATGCAAATGAGTTTAAAATGCTTTTTGACGAGGAACAGGCTAATCTCGGAATTACCGGAAGCAGCCTGTTTGATTATACACCATGGACAGGGAACACGGATTGGGTGGATGAAATGACAAGAACAGGTACTGTAATTACCAATAACCTGAGTTTATCATCTGCAACGGATAAGAACAAATTTTATTTCGGTTTAGGCTATACAAATGAGGAAGGGGTTATCAAACATGAACAACTCAGAAGAATCACTTTTAACCTGAATGATGAGGTTAAACTCGGCAAGTCTGTTAAATTAGGCTTTACGTTGAACGGTGTAAGGCAAAGAAACCCCTATAGTGCGGCCAAAGGATTATTGTTTGATGCCCGCAGGGTATGGCCAATAACTCCTGTGTTTAATGCAGGACGAAATGCTTATTACAACCTGGCCTTTCAATCAGGCCAGATGACTAATCCGGTATGGAGACTTGAACATGATTGGAATAAGGAGCTTGTGTATGAAAATCGTATGGTAGGCAGCATTTATGCCGATATTAGTTTCCTGAAATATTTCAACCTTCGTTCTGCTTTTTATGCAGATATGAGTAATGTGGACGGAAGATCATACAGGCCCATTGACAGCCTTTTTGATCCTACCAGCAACAGTGTATTCATTCACCAGAGTTTTAACAGAACTGCTGTGAACCAGAATAATCAACGGTGGAATAAGTTTCAACAGGATCATATTCTTACGTTCAGGAAAGCCTTGGGCGATCATGGAATAACAGCTTTGACCGGGTTTACTACTTATTATAACGATTACAGGGGGCTGTTTGCGTCGTCTAAGCAATCACTTACCGGACTTCCGATACCTGATGACAAGCGTTTTTGGTATATCAATAACGGTTTTGATGACATTAATACAAGGATTTCTTCTTCATCTCAGTCAGAGAGGGCTACCGTATCAGGACTATTCCGCCTGCTGTACAACTATAAAGGGAAATACATGCTGAATGGCTCATTCCGCAGAGACTGGTCATCGGCCTGGAGACAGGATTATGGCAACCAGGGCCAGAATTTTTATTCAATCGGGGCAGCCTGGGAAATCAGCAAGGAAGATTTCTTTCAGAACCAGAAAATATTTGATTACCTGAAACTGAAAGGGAGCTGGGGCGTATTGGGTGTTCAAAATACCTATGGATTTGCTTATCCGGCTTATCCTGCTTTGTCTACAAGTTCCAGCGCCGTATTTGGCGACCTGATTGTTCCGGTATTTGTTGAAACTTACCTGGCTGATAAAAACCTGCATTGGGAATCAGTGGAAGGAAAGGAAATAGGGATCGAATTTGACGTATTAAAAAGAAAACTGCATGGCGAGATAGTGTATTATCACAAAAAAACCAAGGAACTTCTTGCGCTTATCAGCGCCGGCGCCGGACAACAAACGCTTACCAATATTGGTAATATGGAAAATAAGGGGATAGAGTTGTCGGCAAGCTATAATCAAAAACTTGCAAAGGAACTCAATCTTACAGTTTCCGGAAACTTTACTACCTACAATAATAAATTTCTGAATTCACCCTTTGCTACCGGTTTTGATGAACAGTTTCCCAGCAGGGTTACGGCAGGTTATCCTGTTGGGGCATTTTGGGGATATGTAGTTGAAGGTATTTATCAGTCTTATACAGATAAACTTGCATCTCCGGTAATGAATTTAGGAAGTAACTACGGACCAGGAGACCTTAAATACAAGGACTTAAACGGTGACGGCGTAGTTAACACAGATGACAGGCAAATGATTGGTAACCCAACACCTGATTTTACCTATGGAGGGAATATAACATTAAGGTATAAGGGATTTGATTTTGGTATAGACATGCAGGGTGTACATGGGAATGAAATTTACAGATATTGGGGAAGTTCAGAACTGCCTTTCACCAAGTTTAATTATCCGAAATTCAAGCTTAATCGCTGGCATGGAGAAGGTACTTCAAACTGGGATCCAATATTGGGTGACAATCATACCACTAACAGGTTGCCTTCCACTTACGGTATTGAGGACGGAAGTTATTTCCGAATCAGAAATATACAAATAGGATATGATTTCAATCCGGCTATGCTGAAAAAAGCGTTAATTAAAAGTTTGAGGGTGTTTGCCAATATTCAGAACCTGAAAACATGGAAAAAGAATTCCGGGTATTCTCCTGAGTTTGGCGGTTCGCCCACATCATTTGGGGTTGATGTTGGTCATGATCCGGTTCCCAGAATTTTTTCAATGGGCATAAACGTTAATTTTTAGTGACTCTTTAAAAAACAGTATATGAAAACATATGTAAAAAATCTGTTGTTAATTACCTCTCTTTTTACGATAGGCGTATTGTGGGGTGGTTGTAAAAAGTTTCTTGACAGGCCGCCATTGCAGGCTTCATTAGAAGATCTGAACCAGGGCGGGCTTGAAGGACAGGTATTTGGCCTGTATGGTAATTTTTTGGACAGAAATGGAGCCTATCATGGGTTCAGCAGCATTCCCTGGTTTGCCCTCAACTCGTTCCGGGGCGATGATGCCATGAAAGGAAGTTCTGCCGCTGACGGCGCCGATTGGGAAACTGTTTACGATAATTTTCAATACCAGAAAGCACACTGGTCATCCATGATGTACTGGGATCAGCATTATAATATGATCAACAAAGCAAATACGGTTTTGCATACTGCAGACTCTCTGCAACTTTCCGATCCGGCTTCATTAATAAATATTGCGGAGGCAAAATTTTTCAGAGCGCTAACCTATTTTGACCTGGTTAGGGTATATGGCGAAGTGCCAAAGATTGACTTTAAAATCAGCAATCCGAATGATGCCAAAAAACCAAAAGTTCCGGTGACCCAGATATGGGCTCTGATTGATGCTGATTTAAATGCGGGTATTGCCAGCCTGCCGCCGGACTGGAACAACGCAACAGGTAACAGCCGTTTTCCCGGAAGGCTGACGAGGTATTCAGCTATGGCGCTTGCTGCCAAAGCAAAATTGTATCGTAGCGACTGGGCAGGAGCCCTGGGGTTATGCCAGCAGATTATTAGCTCGGGGAAATATCAGTTATTGAGCGATTACAGTACGCTGTTCAAAGTAGAAGGAGAAAATTCTAAAGAATCAATCTTTGAGATACAGGCGTATGTGGGACCTAACGGAGTGCCAAACAGCGGTCATGAGTATGGAGTGGAACAGGGGGTAAGAGGGTCCGGCGTTTGGGATTTGGGTTGGGGATGGAATGCTCCTGAAGCCGGGCAAGAAGCTTCTTATGCTTCGGGAGACAGAAGAAAAACAGCGACTATATTATATTCTGGTCAGGATGATGGATATGGTAAAACCGTTCCTCCTTTTCCTACCGTTCCCCGTCTCTATTGGAATAAAAAGGTATATCCTGAGCCTTCCATACAGGCATCAACGGGAAGAAGGCAAAACAACTGGCTTAACCATGGAGTACTTCGCTATGCCGATGTACTTTTGATGGCTGCTGAAGCGGCTAATGAACTGGGCGGCGCCGCCAACCAGGCCAACGCATTAACCTGGGTAAATATGATCCGCAGCCGTGCCGGGCTTTCTAATCTGGCCTTTACAACACAAGCACAATTAAGAGCCGATATTAAGCAGGAAAGAAGATCTGAATTTGCCATGGAAGGCGAAAGGTTCTTTGATCTGGTTCGCTGGGACGATGCTCTATCAGTGTTAGGTGGCAGAGGGTATACTGCTTGCCACAAATACTATCCGCTTCCACAATCAGCTATTGACTTTTCAGGAGGCGTATTAATCCAAAACCCCTGCTGGTAATAAAACAATTTAAAATAAACCGACATGAAAAATAGCTTAATTCAAAAAACAGGTTTTGCGGTTGGTATGGCACTATTCGCAATATCCTGCCAGAAAATGGAAAGACCTGCTTTGGCCGATTACCCCAAAGATGCCAACCCTCCGGGAGGCCCGCTGAAGTTTTACGTAGCATTTGACGGTACCTCTGCCGACCCGTTAAGGAATGCGGTTGACAGTGTAAGGGCAAATTTTGCAGCTTCCAATCCTTTAGCGTCTATTGCCGGGAAAACAGGGAAAGGAGTAAAAGGGGCCACAGCAAAGGACAAGGCAATTAAATACAGCGCCCCTAATGACTGGGCCAATTCAACAAGTTTCACCATTGCATACTGGATGAAGAATGTGCCGGCTACAGATGGTGAACCAGAATTTCATTTTTCGCTGCCATCAAAAGATTTCTGGCATAGCAGCGCTTTGTTCTTCCTGGTGGAAAAGGGAGGACCGGCTTCCGGCAACAGCACACCCACACAAATGGCCTGCAAGCTGGCCATAAAGGATAAATGGGTTGAGTTTCTTGGGGGCAACAGGCTGCCCAACGCCCTGAATGGTAACTGGCACCATATTGCGTTTACTTATAATGAAACTGATTCAAAAGTAACTGCCTATGTAGATGGGGCGGCTGTGCCTTACTCCGGTAGTGGAAATATTGTAATGGATGGCGGAAGCCCAATGGGTCCGGTGAAGTTTTGGAATGCGGCAAAAGATAATCTTAACAGTTTTGTGGTTGCCGGATGGAATAAACATGTCGGCGGTCTTCCAGGTGGCTTTGGTGGGCCACAAGACGGCTGGATCCACTCCTATTCGGGGGACATGGATCAGTTCCGGTTATATGGCAAGGCATTGTCAGCAACCGAAATACTGGCCCTGTATAATAGCGGGTTATAGGTTTTTTTAGAGCAGATATAAGCAATCAGGGCGAATCATTCCTGTTTCGCCCTTTATTTATTTTAAAGGTATTTCAATGACAGGACTTCACTTGTTAAAAACAGGATTTACAGCTTTTTTTTTGATTACTTTATCCGTTTCGTGCAGCAGGAAAGGAAACCATTTTAAAAAAATACCATCATCAGAAACAGGGATAACATTTACTAACCAACTGAAGGAACGTAAACTTTTCAATATCCTTTATTACCTCTATTATTACAACGGCGGAGGAATAGCATCCGGCGATATCAATAACGATGGCCTTACAGACCTTTACTTTACTGCTAATAACAAAGGGGGAAATAAACTGTATCTCAACAAAGGAAATTTCAAATTTGAAGATATTACAGAGAAGGCGGGAGTGACGGGTAAGGCTGATTGGTGCAGCGGCGTTACTATGGCCGATGTAAACGGTGACGGATGGCTTGATATTTATGTATCTGCCGTAGCAGGTTCATGGGATTTAAAAGGACATAATGAACTGTACATAAACAATGGCAACAATACCTTTACGGAAAGTGCGGCCGAATACGGATTGAACTTTTCAGGCCTAAGCACCCAGGCGGCCTTTTTTGATTACGACCACGACGGCGACCTCGATTGTTACATTCTCCGGCACTCAAAAAAGCCACATGCCAATATTGTTGATACCTCCAGCAGAAGAAAAATTGATACTTTGGCCGGAGATAAACTGCTGCGCAATGAATTAAACAGGGGAGAAAAAAAATTTACAGACGTTTCCAAACATGCGGGCATTTACCAGAGCAGCCTGGGCTATGGCCTCGGCCTCGGCATTGCCGACCTGAATAACGACGGATGGGATGATATTTATGTAGGCAACGATTTTCATGAAAACGATTACTACTATGTAAACAACGGCGACGGCACTTTTAAAGAAAGCAGCGCTGCACACTTCAGGCACTACAGCCGTTTCAGCATGGGCAACGATATTGCCGATTATAACAACGACGGGCAATTGGATGTAGTAACTGCTGATATGCTTCCCCCCGATGAGAAAACGGTAAAAACTTATGGCAGCGATGAGAACCCGGACATATATAAAGTGAAGCTGGAAATACAGGGATATCAGAAACAATATTCAAAAAACTGCCTTCAGCGAAACAACGGAAATGGCGTCAGCTTCAGTGAAACATCGCTGATTAGCGGCGTGTCCGCCACCGACTGGAGTTGGGCGACCCTATTTGCCGATTTTGATAACGATGGCAAAAAAGACCTGTTTATCAGCAGCGGCATTGTAAAAAGACCGGTTGACCTCGATTACATACGGTTTGCCTCAGACCTTGAAATGAAAAAAGGGCTTAGTTATACCGATAAATACGACCAGGAAACCATTGATGCCATGCCGGATGGTACATCCCATCCATTTCTCTTTAGAGGAGACGGTGTATTGTCATTTACTAATGTGAGTGATGATTGGGGGTTGGGGCAACTGAAAGGTTATTTTAACGGAGCCGCCTATGCCGACCTTGATAATGACGGCAAATTGGACCTGGTAATCAACTGCCTCAATGCGGAAGCTGTTATTTTAAAGAACAACTTACCCGGCCGAAATTATCTTCCGATTTCTTTTCAGGGCGATAGCCTCAACAGGTTTGGAACAGGGGCCAAGGCTTACCTTTTTTCCGGCGGGCAACTGCAATATGCACAACTGATGCCTACCAGGGGGTTTCAATCTTCGGTTGAATCACGACTTCATTTCGGGTTAGATACACTTAAAACTATTGACAGCGTCCTCATAGTATGGCCCGACCAGCGCTACCAGTTAATCAAAAACGTACCAGCCGGTAAACAATTAACCGTTAAACAAAATCAGGCCGGGAGAAAATTTAATTATACGGATTGGTTCAAACCCAAACCCGGACTCTTCCAGCAAATCAATTTATCAGACTGGAGCCACACGGAAAATGATTTTCTTGACTACAATGTGCAATACCTTATACCGCACATGCAATCAACCCGCGGACCCAAAATAGCGGTAGCAGATGTAAATGGCGATGGATTAGACGACTTTTATGCATGTGGCGCCAAGGGGCAGCCCGGCGAACTTTTTATACAACAACCAAACGGATCGTTTAGGTCATCCGGCAAAGAATTGTTTGAACAATTTAAAGATGCAGAAGATGTGGACGCAAATTTTTTTGATGCAAACGGCGACTCTTTTTTGGATTTGCTCGTTATATCCGGGGGCAATGAAATATTACAAAGCAGTGTGCAGGGCCTCGACAGGTTATTTATTAACGACGGGAAAGGACAATTTACCAAAGCCGTACTTCCCTTTCCCAATCAATATGAAACGAAATCCTGCATAGCCGTTGCCGATATTGACAAGGATGGTGATAAGGATTTCTTTGTTGGCGGCCTGGCAAATCCAACTTCCTATGGACAGCCGGTTCATTCTTACCTGTATCTGAACCAGGGGAACGGGAAATTTGATATGGCCACAGCCGGAACAATTTTTTTGCAATCGCTGGGCATGGTTACCTCCTCGGCTTTTGCTGATGTAAACAATGATTCATGGCCAGACCTGATTGTAACCGGCGAATGGATGGGAGTGAAAATTTTTATTAATAAAAAGGGGAAATTTACTGCTTCGGAAATTGCTGCTTCCACAGGCCTGTGGCAAACTGTATATGCGGCTGATGTAAATGGCGATGGTTTTACTGATATTCTGGCTGGAAACTGGGGACACAATACAAAGCTGTGGGCGGGCAAAAACGGACCGGTAAAGCTTTATGTAAAAGATTTTGATAATAACGGCTCAATAGAGCAGATCCTTTGTTATACAATTAATGGAAAGGAATATACTTTTCTCGCTAAAGATGAATTGGAAAGATCATTACCCGTTTTAAAGAAGGCATATTTAAAATACAGCGATGTGGCCGGAAAAACAGCACAGTATATGTTTTATGATTTGTTCAAGGACTATACGGAGCTGAAAGCGGAAACACTCAGTTCATCATGCTTCTTAAATGACGGCAAAGGGAGTTTTTCCAGGATGGATCTTCCGGAGGAACTGCAACTGGCCCCTATTTTGTGTTTTTCGGATGCCGGAAATTCAGTAAAAGGCTCATTTATTGCCGCAGGAAATTTTTATGGAGTCATTCCTTATGAAGGCCGGTATGATGCGCAGCTGCCAACGCTATTCTATCATGATCCCGGCACAAAAAAGTTCAGTACACAAACCAGCATTCCTTCATTTGATGGGGAGGCCAGAGACATCAAATGGCTGAATGCTTCTGGCGGAAAGAAAATTATGGTGATAGCCAGAAACAATAATACATTACAGTTTTTCAGGGTAAATGAATAAAGTCATGTTTTGCTTCGGATATGGAAAATATATTTGTCCATGAAGTAAATAGAATTGTTTCACCGTAGTAAAAATTATATATATGAAAAAGTTTTATACAGTATTGCTGTTGGTAATAGCCCTGGCAGGCTGCCAAGAAAAAAAAAGGACTTACCAGAATCTATTTAATGATCCGGTTTTATTTTCCAAAACTGTAAAAGAGCTGAACTATGTGGTAATGCAAAATAACTTTCCACCCATTATAGCCAGCAGGAATTACACCTATGCCTGTATTGCTGCTTATGAAGTGGTGGCTATCGGCGACAGCCGCTTTCAATCACTAGCCGGACAGATAAAACATTTGCCTCCTATACCCCGGCAGGATACCGCAAATGTAAATTTTCAGTATGCAGCCATCCTTGCTTTCTGTAAAACCGGCGAAGCAGTTACTTTTCCCGAAGGCAGTATGAGAGAGTACAGAAAAAAATTGGATTCACTTGCTGAAGTATCAGGTATGTCTTCTGCTATGCAAAAAGCAAGTAAGCAATTGGCCGATTCAGTAGCCAATCACATCCTCAGTTGGAGCAAAAATGATAATTATGCCCAAACCCGTACAGCAGAAAAATATCACATCACTCAGGAGGAAGGCCGCTGGATACCCACACCTCCGGCCTATGCACAAGCACTTGAACCTAACTGGCGGGATATAAGGCCAATGGTAATGGATAGTGCCAGCCAGTTTCTGACACCAAGACCACCTGCTTTTAGCATGACAGATAAAAACAGTAAGTTTTATAAAGAAGTATTGGCCGTGAAAAATGCAGGCGACAGCTTAACAGATGAACAAAAACATATTGCTGAATTCTGGGATGACCTTGGCAACAGAACTATTGTAGAAGGCCATGTGATGTTCACGGTTAAAAAATTTTCACCTCCGGGCCACTGGATGAACATAGTGGGCATTGCATGCCAGAAAGCTAATACTGATTTTTCGACAACTGTATATGCCTATGCAAAAACTGCCATTGCTTCTTTTGATGCATTTATCCAGTGCTGGGACGAAAAATACAGAAGCAATGTAGTGAGGCCCGAAACTGTAATTAACAAATATATTGATCCCAACTGGCGGCCCTATCTGCAAACACCGCCTTTCCCGGAGTACACCTGTGGCCACAGCACGGTATCTTCAGCGGCAGCAGAAGCATTAACTGACGTATTTGGAGAAAACTTTGCCTATACCGATACTTCAGAACTGGAGTTTGGAATTGCTAACCGTTCCTTCACTTCATTCCGCCAGGCTGCACTTGAGAACAATTGGGCAAGGTTTTATGGGGGCATTCATTATCATAATTCCTGTATTATTAGTACAGAATATGGCATCAAAGTGGGAGAACTGGTAAACCAGCATTTAATAATGAAAAAATGAACAGCTGTAAAATCAGTGGCATAGCGGTTTTGGCTTTTGTCCTTTTTTTCTGCGGCAAATGTTCCAGAAAAATCGACAACAGCACTATTCCGCCACCTTCTGTCAACGATATGGAAATGTGGCTTACCAAAGCAGATCAGTCCGTATTACTCCAGAAACAGACGGCAACGCTTTCCTTCGGCTTCACGGCTAATAGTTATGCCAATATTGATGTCGATTCGACCATCACCTATCAAACTATTAATGGTTTCGGATATACACTAACCGGAGGCAGCGCTTATTTAATTAACCGGATGAATACTTCGGAAAAACAAGCCCTGCTGAATGAATTGTTTGGCAGCGTGGCAAATAACATAAGTGTAAGCTATCTCCGGGTAAGCATCGGCGCCTCGGATTTAAATGCTTCTGTTTTCAGTTACGATGATATGCCTGCCGGGCAAACGGATCCCACACTGGCCAACTTTAGTTTATCTCAGGATACAGTTGATCTTATTCCTGTCTTAAAACAAATTTTGGCCATTAATCCCGGTATTAAGATAATGGGTTCGCCCTGGAGCCCGCCTGTCTGGATGAAAGATAACGGTAGTTCTATCGGCGGAAATTTGCAACCGCAGTATTACAGTGTGTATGCACAATACTTTGTGAAATACATCCAGGCCATGATGGCAAAAGGAATCATCATTGATGCCATCACTCCGCAAAACGAACCGCAGCATGGGGGCAACAACCCGAGTATGGTTATGAGTGCTGCTCAACAGGCTGATTTTATTAAAAATCATTTAGGTCCCGCATTCCAGGCGGCAGGCATTCCTGCAAAAATTATTATATGGGATCACAACTGCGATAATGCGGGCTATCCTGTTTCAATTCTAAGCGATGCAGCGGCAAAAGCTTTTATTGATGGTTCTGCCTTTCATCTTTATGCAGGTGATATTAGCGCCTTGTCATCGGTGCATAGTTTGTTTCCTGATAAAAATTTATACTTCACTGAACAATGGACAGGCGCTAATGGCAGTTTTGATGGCGATTTAAAATGGCATTTAAAGAATGTAATCATCGGCTCTGTGCGCAACTGGAGCCGCATTGCACTTGAATGGAATCTTGCCAATGATCCCTCGTATGGGCCGCATACACCCGGCGGATGTACAGAATGCAAGGGGGCTATTACTATCAGCGGTTCGTACTACAGCAGGAATGTGAGCTATTATATTATCGGGCATGCATCCAAATTTGTACCCCCCGGCTCGGTGAGGATTGAAAGTAATATACCGGCTAATCTTCCCAACGCAGCATTTAGAACCCCGGCAGGGAAAAAAGTATTGATAGTATTAAACGAAAGCACAACAACGCAGGGTTTTAATGTGAAATATAAAGGCAAATGGGTTTTCACTTCGATGGCTGCAGGAGCGGTGGCAACTTATGTATGGTAAAACAAAAAAAAATGAAAAAGGTAATTTTTATTTTAGCAGCAACCGCTTTTTATTCATGTAATGAAAAGAAAGAAGGCGCTGTAAGCAATAGTAAGAGCGGAACCACATTTTCAACAGAAGGTAAACAGGCAGTGGTATATACTACAGCCGACAGCAGCACACACCGCCTTACTGCAACAGATACACTTGAGTTTAAAGAAATGGGCCAGCCCTTTGAAACACAGGTTTGCGTATTTGTTGACCCTGCAAAAACGTTTCAGACTTTTTTTGGTATCGGCGCTGCCATGACGGATGCATCAGCCGAAACATTCTATAAACTCCCCAAAGACAAACAGCAAGAGTTATTAAAAGCGTATTTTGATAAACAAACCGGGATTGGCTACACCGTTGCCCGTACTAATATCAACAGCTGCGATTTCAGCAGCGATATGTACACTTACGTAGAGGATAATGACAAAGAACTGAAGACATTCAATATTGGACATGATAAGAAATACAAAATGCCATTTATTAAAGAAGCGATGAATGCGGCCGGTGGCAAACTGAATTTATTTGCCAGCCCCTGGAGCCCGCCGGCATGGATGAAGGATAACAATGATATGCTGCAAGGCGGTAAACTGAAGCCGGAATTTTATGACAGCTGGGCGATGTATTATGCCAGGTTCATTAAGGAATATGAGAAAGAGGGAATACCTGTTTGGGGTATATCAGTGCAGAATGAACCTATGGCCAAGCAGCGGTGGGAAAGCTGTATTTACAGCGCAGAAGAGGAAAGAGATTTTCTAAAGAAACACCTGGGCCCAACAATGGAAAAAGAGGGGCTGAAAGAGAAAAAAGTTATTGTGTGGGACCACAACAGGGATTTGATTTATCAGCGGGCACAAACCTATTTTAATGACCCGGAGACCGCTAAATACATCTGGGGTATTGGCTTTCACTGGTATGAAGACTGGAGCGGCGGCACACCCATGTATGAAAATCTAAGAAGGGTCTATGAGTCTTATCCCGATAAACACATTTTTTTTACGGAAGGTTGTGCAGAGAGTTTTAATGCCAACCGGTACAATGCATGGGTGTTGGGTGAGGAGTACGGCCGCAGCATGATCAATGATTTTAATAATGGAATGGTTGGCTTTACAGACTGGAATATTTTACTGGATGAAACCGGCGGGCCAAATCATGTACAGAATTTTTGTTTTGCTCCCGTACATGCCGATACAAAAACAGGCAAACTCATTTACACCAATGCCTATTATTACATAGGTCATTTTTCAAAATTCATTAAGCCGGGGGCAAAGAGGATTGCTGCTACTGCCAGCCGCAGCCAGCTACTGACCACTGCATTCAGAAATGAAGATGGAAAAACTGTGGTGGTGGTGATGAACCAGGGTAATGCAAAGACACCTTATTTTCTGTGGATAAATGGTAAAGCGGCAGAACTGGAAGCCTTACCTCATTCGATAGCAACACTGGTTTTTTAAATGTAATCTATGCAGCCACGATTTCTTATATACATTATCTTATTGATGCTGCCGGTTTTGATTGCCGGTAGTTGTGGTAAAAAAAGCACCAGTCCCCCACCTCCGCCGCCGCCACCTTCCGCACTGGTAATGGTAAATGCCAAACTGGATAATAATGACGCACAAACAGCGAACGCTAATTATAATATAAGGACACAGGTTACAATACGCTTTTACTTTAATAACGCATTGGACAGGTCTACTGTCAGTTCATCATTGTCGCTGAAAGAGAACGGCTCTTCAACCGTTTCCCTGAATATTGCCTATGAGAATAGTGACAGCACCATTGCTATCACTGCAACAGCACCACTTAAATACCTGACCCGCTACATAGCTTCTACGGGCAGCAGCCTGAAATCAATCAAAGGAGGTGCATTGCTCACGGCAAATAATATAACGCTCATTACACAAATTGATTCAACAGATAAATTCTCCTTGCTAAGCGATAATGCATTACTTGACCTGGTGCAGCAGCAAACTTTTAAATACTTCTGGGACTACGGCCACCCGGTAAGCGGTCTTGCCAGGGAGAGAAGTAACGCCACACCAGAAACGGTTACATCAGGTGGTTCCGGTTTCGGCATCATGGCCATTCCAATTGGTATCAACAGGGGCTTTATCACAAGGGCGCAGGGGCTGGCCCGTATGCAGACAATAGTTGGGTTTCTGAAAAACACGGCGCAAAAATTTCATGGCGCTTTTCCGCATTGGTTAAATGGCACTACCGGTGTAGTTATTCCGTTTAGTCAAAAAGATAACGGCGCCGATTTGGTAGAAACTTCTTACCTGATGGCAGGATTACTTACAGCAAGGCAATATTTTAATAACGGTGATGCAGCTGAAACCACACTGCGGAATGATATTAACTCTTTATGGAACGCTGTGGAGTGGAGCTGGTTTCGTAAAAGCAATGAAAATGTATTGTACTGGCACTGGAGCCCCAACTATGGATGGGACATGAACCATAAGATACAAGGCTGGAATGAATGCCTCATTACCTATATTCTTGCAGCCTCATCAACTACTTTTGGCATTCCGCAGGCGGTGTACCGTGAAGGGTTTGCCCGCAATGGCGCCATGCAAAACGGGAATACGTATTATGGCTATCAGCTGCCGTTAGGTTCAGCTTATGGCGGTCCCCTGTTCTTTGCACACTATTCTTTTCTGGGCATCAATCCAAACGGGTTGACCGAATTATATGCAAACTATCAAACACAGGTAACAAACCATACAAAGATTAACTACGAGTATTGCAAAGCGAACCCACTTGGTTATTTTGGATATAGTAACCTCTGCTGGGGGCTTACAGCCAGCGATGTTCCAAATGGGTATAATGCAAATGAGCCGAATAATGATATGGGTGTTATTTCACCAACAGCAGCGCTTTCTTCTTTTCCGTACACACCGGTGGAAAGCATGAATGCACTGAAGTTTTTCTATTATAAATTGGGCGACAGGATGTGGAAGCAATATGGTTTCGTAGATGCCATATCGCTCAAGGATGTTTGGTTTGCCGATTCATTTTTGGCAATTGACCAGGGGCCAATCATTGTGATGATTGAAAACCATCGCAGCGGGTTAATATGGAATTTGCTTACAAGCTGCCCTGAGATTAAGAACGGAATGAAAAATGTACTGGGCTTTACAGCGCCTTATTTATAAATATGAAGCTAATCTCTTCTTTTGTTTTTATCTTTTTATTTGTCATTGCCTGCAGCCCTGGCAGACAAACAGCGGGTGCAGAAACAATAGCCGGGGAAGACACGGCCTTGTTCAGGCTGGTGCAGCAGCAAACTTTTCAGTACTTCCGGGAAGGGGCAGAACCTGTGAGTGGCCTTGGAAGAGAGCGGTTTCATACTGACAATAATTATCCGTACCATGACAAAAACATAGTAACCAGCGGCGGCGCAGGCTTTGGCGTAATGTCCATACTGGTGGGTATTGAAAGAGGTTTTGTGACAAGAGAAGAAGGACGGAAGCAATTAGAAAAGATAATTCGCTTTTTAGAAACAGCCGACCGCTTTCATGGCGCCTGGCCACATTGGTGGAATGGAGAAACAGGTAAGGTAATGCCATTCAGTAAGAAAGATGATGGCGGAGACCTGGTAGAAACATCCTTTATGCTGCAAGGCCTGTTGTGTGTAAGGCAGTATTTTCAAAACGGAACAGATGAGGAGAAAGCATTGGCTGCAAGGGCTGACAAGCTCTGGAAAGAAGTGGACTTTAACTGGTACAGGAATGGAAAAAATGTATTGTACTGGCACTGGAGCCCAAGCTATGGATGGGAAATGAATTTCCCTGTTAAAGGATACAATGAATGTTTAATAATGTATGTATTGGCGGCCTCGTCACCCACACATGGGGTACCTGCTGAAGTGTATCATGAAGGCTGGGCTGATGGCGGAAAGATTAAAGATGTAAACAAACCTGATGGTATAGCTGCCGGCTACACATACAAACTGCAAATGAAACACCAGGGCGATGCATGGAATGGCGGGCCATTGTTCTGGGCGCATTACTCTTATCTTGGATTAGACCCCCGTGGACTGAAAGATAAATATGCCGATTACTGGGAGGAATGTAAAAACCAGGCGCTGATTAATTATCAGTGGTGCGTTGATAATCCTAAAAATTTCAAAGGATACGGTACAAACAATTGGGGGCTTACTTCCAGCTATTCGGTAAAGGGCTTTGCCGGCCATGCCCCTACAATGAATAGAGATTTGGGAATTATTTCTCCCACTGCGGCATTATCATCTTTTCCTTACACACCGAAACAGTCAATGGCGGCCATGAAACATTGGTATAATGATATGAAGGATAAACTCTGGGGCCCTTATGGTTTTTATGATGCTTTTAGTGAGCAGGATAACTGGTTCCTGCCGCATTACCTGGCTATTGATCAGGGCCCGATAGTGGTGATGATGGAGAATTACCGTTCAGGTTTGATTTGGAACCTGTTTATGAGTTGCCCGGAGATAAAAGAGGGATTAAAAAAACTGGGCTTTAACAGCCCGCATCTTAAATAGGAAATGAAAAAGGTCAGTCTTATTATTTACTTCCTTGCCATTACACTTTTTGCCGTATCTCAGGCAGAGGTAAAAGTAATGAGCTATAACATCAGGCTGGATGTGAAAAGCGATGGGGAAAACCAATGGGATAAACGTAAAGACAAAGTAGCCGGACTGATGAATTATTATGAAGCGGATTTTATAGGCGGGCAAGAAGTGCAGCACCATCAGTTGCAGTACCTCTTGCAGAATTTAAACGGATACAGCTATATCGGCGTGGGCAGGGATGATGGTAAAGAAGCAGGCGAATACTCCTGTATTTTTTTCAAAAAGAATAAGTACGGGTTATTACAACAATCCACTTTTTGGTTATCCCCTACACCAGATACAGTTTCCAAAGGCTGGGATGCGGCTATAGTAAGAATATGTACCTATGGTTTGTTTAAAGATAAAAAAACAAAACAGCGGTTTTGGGTTTTCAATACTCACTTTGACCATATTGGCGATACGGCAAGATTAAAGTCGGCCAAACTCATCATTAGAAAAATTAAAGAACTGAATACAAAAAATTTTCCAGTGGTTTTTACCGGCGATTTTAATTCAAAGCCCGAAGATGAACCATCGCAATATATGACATCGCAGATGCAGAACAGCCGTAGTATAAGCAAACTGGTTTACGGGCCTGCAGATACCTGGAATGCATTTAAGTTCACTGAAAAACCCAACGGCTGTATTGATTATATTTTTGTTTCAAACGACAATCGGATCGAGGTAAGAAAATTTGCAACCATTACGGATTCGTATGACATGAAATACCCTTCTGATCATTTTCCGGTTTTAGCCACCATAACAATTAGTAAATGAAATACTACCTGACTTTAGTGATTGCTTTTTTATCGCTACTGCAAAGCCAGGCGCAACAAAAAACTTATTGCAACCCCATTAATATAGATTATGGATATACACCCATCCCCAATTTTTCGCAATGGGGCAAGCACCGCACCACCGCCGACCCGGTAATTGTAAACTACAAAGGCGACTTGTATCTTTTCAGCACCAATCAATGGGGCTATTGGTGGAGCAGCGATATGAGTAAATGGAATTTTATTTCCCGCAGGTTTTTACGCCCATGGAATACTGGTACATATGATGAACTCTGTGCACCGGCGGTTGGTATAGTGGGAGATACAATGATTGTCTTTGGCAGTACGTACACCAGCAAGTTTACCATTTGGGGCAGCACTAATCCTAAGGCCAATCAATGGTTTCCAATTGTAGATAGTTTTGAAATTGGGGGATGGGACCCCGCTTTTTTTACCGATGATGACGGCAAATTGTATTTGTATAACGGAAGCAGTAATACATATCCATTGTATGGTATTGAATTAAACAGAAAAACATTTCAACCCATTGACACCAGAAGAGAAGTGCATATGCTAAAGCAATGGCGCTTCGGCTGGCAGCGCTTTGGCGAACATATGGACAACACTTTTTTAGATCCATTTATGGAAGGCGCCCACATGACAAAGCACAACGGAAAATACTATCTGCAATATGGTGCTCCGGGTACCGAGTTCAGTGGCTATGCCGATGGTGTGGCAGTAGCTAATAATCCATTGGGAACACCCATCGGCTGGTTTGTTGATCAAAGTGACCCGCTGAGTATTAAAGTTGGCGGGTTTGTAAGAGGAGCCGGGCATGGCTCCACCTTCCAGGATAATTATAATAACTGGTGGCATGTATCCACTACGGTAATATCAGTAAAAAATACATTTGAAAGAAGAATCGGAATCTGGCCTGCCGGGTTTGATAAAGATGATGTGATGTGGTGCAATACAAGTTTTGGGGATTATCCGACATTTCTCCCCTCTCCTTCAGGAGAGGGGTTGGGGGTGAGGCCCGGTTGGATGCTATTAAACTATAACAAACCCGTTCAGGTTTCTTCTACTTTAGGGAATTATGTAGCCAACCATGCAGTAGATGAATTAGCAAAAACTTATTGGTGTGCCAAAACGGGTGATAAAGGTGAATGGATTCAAACAGACCTGGGAAATATTTCAACGGTTAATGCCATTCAGATAAACTATGCCGACCAGGATGCAGAATTTTTAGGAAAGTCGGAAAATGTATATCATCAGTATAAATTGTATTCTTCGCCGGACGGGAAGAAGTGGAGCCTTTTGGTTGATAAATCGCAAAACAAAACTGATATACCGCATGAGTACCTGGAGTTACCAACACCAGTACAGGCAAGGATTATTAAACTGGAGAATATTAAAATGCCCACCGGAAAATTTGCTATCAGCGGTCTGCGGGTATTTGGTAATGGCAACGGCGTTAATCCAGTTCCGGTAGAAGGATTTATTGTGCTAAGAACAGAAAAAGATAAGCGTAGTGCTTTTATTAAATGGAAACCACAGGATGATGCTTATGCTTATAATATTTATTATGGCACCCATCCGGATAAATTGTATTCCTGCATTATGGTGCATAGCAATAACGAATATTGGATGAAGGCGATGGATTCGCAAAAAACATATTATTATACTGTTGAAGCTGTTAATGAGAACGGAGTAAGTGAAAGAACTAAACCAATAAAAGTAGAATGAAAAGAAACTGCCTGCTGGTACTTTTGTTTTTTACCAATGCACTTACCTTTGCACAACCTTTTGCAAGTGATATAGCTGCATTCAAAAAGCAAGACAGCCTTTCTTTTCCTGAAAAGGGGCAGATACTATTTGTCGGCAGCTCTTCTTTTACCATGTGGAAAGATGTACAATCTTATCTTCCGGACTATAAAATTATAAACCGCGGTTTTGGCGGTTTATCATTGACGGATGTAATTCATTTTGCAGGTAAAATAATTTTTCCTTATCAGCCAAAGCAAATTGTCATTTACTGCGGTGAGAATGATATTGCGGTTGACAGTACTGTTACAGGTACAATTGTTTATAAAAGGTTTAAAAAACTATTTTATCTTATCAGGAAAAGTTTCACTGATATCCCGCTTGTGTATATTTCCATGAAACCAAGCCCCAGCCGCTGGGTAATGAAAAGAAAAATGACAGAAGGAAACAGGTTCATAGAAAAATTCCTGAGGAAAAAAAAGAATACCCGGTTTGTAAATGTATGGGATGCGATGCTCGGTGTTGACGGACTTCCCAATCAGGAGATTTTTCTGAAAGATAAATTGCACATGAACGCAAGGGGCTATGCTCTCTGGCAAAAATTAATTGAACCATATTTTATGAAATAATAAAATGACAGGGATGAAAAAAATATTAAGCAGTTTTTTTATTTTCTTATCACTGAACCTGGCGGCACAAACTGCTGCAGAAGTTAAGATGAACGTCTTCGTATCGGGGCTGATGAAGAAAATGACACTGGAGGAAAAAATTGGCCAGTTAAATTTATTAACGCCCGGCGGAGGAATTGCCACCGGTGCTGTGGTGAGCAAAGATGTAGAAGCAAAAATTACCAACGGACAGGTAGGGGGTTTGTTTGGTGTAATTGGCGAGGCAAAAATCAGGCAGGCCCAGGAGCTGGCGGTAAACAACAGCAGGTTAAAAATTCCTCTGCTCTTTGGTTCGGATGTAATTCATGGGTATAAAACAACATTCCCGATCCCCCTGGCATTATCATGCAGCTGGGACATCGCAATGATCGAACGCAGTGCAAGGATTGCTGCTACAGAAGCCACAGCTGATGGATTGAACTGGGCTTTTTCACCCATGGTGGATATTGCCAGGGATCCCAGGTGGGGGCGTATTGCAGAAGGATCCGGGGAAGACCCGTATCTCGGATCACAGATAGCGGGGGCCATGGTAAAAGGCTATCAAAACGGCGACCTGAGTAAAAACAATACATTGATGGCCTGTGTAAAACATTTTGCCTTATACGGAGCGGCAGATGGCGGCCGGGATTATAATACTGTTGATATGAGCCGGGTGAAAATGTATAACGAGTATTTACCACCTTACAAAGCTGCGGTGGATGCAGGTACAGCCAGTGTAATGAGCTCATTTAATGTTATTGATGGAATACCGGCAACAGGAAATAAATGGTTGCTTACTGATCTGCTCCGGAAGGAATGGGGTTTTAAAGGTATGGTGGTATCTGACTATACTTCAGTCAATGAAATGATCCATCATGGCATGGGAGATTTGCAACAGGTATCAGCAATGTCTTTGAATGCAGGCCTTGATATGGATATGGTTGGAGAAGGTTTTTTGACTACGCTAAAAAAATCCCTGCAGGAAAAGAAAGTCACCCTGAAGCAGGTTGAGGATGCTTGCCGGAGGGTTCTGGAAGCTAAATATAAGCTAGGACTTTTCGATGACCCGTTCAGGTACTGTGATGCCGGAAGAGCGTCAAAAGAAATATTATCGGCAGACAAAAAAGCTGCAGCAAGAGAGTTTGCAGCACATTCGTTTGTATTGCTGAAAAATAATAACCAGGCACTGCCTTTAAAAAAAACTGCAAATATTGCACTGATCGGCCCGCTGGCGAATGATAAAAGTAATATGCTGGGCACATGGGCTGTTTCAGGTAATTCAGAATTTGCTGTTCCGGTGCTGGAAGGATTGAAGAATGCAACAGGCGGGGACGCTAATATCGTTTATGCAAAAGGAGCGAATATTTCTGATGATACAGTGTTTGCCAAAAAAATAAATGTTTTTGGAACAAGGATTGACATTGATAAGCGTTCCCCCGGAGAAATGTTTGATGAAGCAGTTGCAGCAGCCAATAAATCTGATGTGATAGTGGCCGTAGTTGGAGAAGCCTCTGAAATGAGCGGTGAATCCTCCAGCCGGTCAACATTGGACATTCCCGAAAACCAGCTTACTTTATTAAAGGCGTTAAAGAAAACAGGCAAACCGCTGGTACTGGTTATTATGTCCGGCAGGCCGCTTGTATTAAACTGGGAGAATGAAAACGCTGATGCCATTCTCTTTACCTGGCACGGGGGACAGGAGATTGGAAATGCTGTGGCCGATGTATTGTTTGGCGTTTATAATCCTTCTGGTAAACTAACCACCAGTTTTCCAAGAAATGTGGGACAAGTGCCCACTTATTACAATCATCTGAATACAGGGAGGCCAAATGCAGGCGATATTTTTCAAAAGTTTCGCAGCAATTACCTGGATGTAGAGAACAGCCCTCTTTTTCCCTTTGGTTATGGGCTGAGTTATACTTCTTTCCGCTATAGCGATATAAAGCTCAGCAGTGCCAGCATGAACAGTGGCGGAAGCATTACAGCTTCTGTTACTGTAACCAATACAGGGAATTACGATGGTGAAGAGGTTGTGCAATTATACATCCGGGATATGGTAGGGAGTATTACCCGCCCGGTAATAGAGCTTAAAGGGTTCCAGAAGGTATTTTTAAGGAAAGGAGAATCTGTGGAAGTAAATTTTAAAATCACCAATTATTTTCTTAAATTTTATAACAATGATCTTAAGTATGTGTCTGAACCGGGCGACTTTAAAATATTTATAGGGGGAAACAGCCGGGATGTTAAAGACATAGGTTTTCTGTTGTTGAAATAGGCGGGTTTACTTATATGGCAATGTGCCCAATCAGCAGTCATTAACCATTGCAGAGGAATGACCTATAGAGTCGGTTAATGCAAAAAAAGGCATCTGCCTGTATTTAGTTGCTTACTTTTTTATCGCTCTTTGCAAGTAACAACCCGGAGCACTAATCCTGCGGGAATTTACGGTAAATCAGCTGTTAAGAAGGTAATGTTTATTTCGGGTCTTCCCTAAAAATGGATACATTTATCCACATTGGATTCTAAGATGTGAACAGAAGTAAAAAAGCCCCAAAATGGCACAAAAAGTGATCAAAGTGGGGCAGAAAAATTCTGTTACAAATGTATTACAACCCTTTGTTGTTGCAAAGCGAGGATGTTCAGCAATCCGTTTTTTTCTTCCCGCTGAGTATTCTTTAAATCCCCCATGCGATGTATCAGATGCCTTTGTGGGTTGGGGCTGTGGCACCCGATAATTATCGGGTCGCCGTAAATAAGAAAGGGAGTGAGCCCGGCTGGGAAAGAGCAGAGAAAGAGAAGATACAACAACCGAAAAGATTTTAAACCAGCACCTTCACCGCCTGTCCGATCATATAGCCGTTGTGGTACAGTTGTAAAGTATAAGTACCCGGCAGGTACTCATCCGCATTAATGGAGAAGGTAAGGCGTTTGGTTTCGCCCTTCTGGTATTCAAATTTTATTTTGCGGGTGTAGCGTTTTTTACCTTCATGTTTGGTATCAATTGTTGCAGACGATTCCCACACATCATTGGTGAGCAGGGTACCGTCGGGCTGGGTGATCACAACAAATACATCGGTATTTTCATAATCGGCAATATTGTTCAGCAGGGCAAATGAAACGACGAACTTTGTTGTTTTTTTGGCCGATGATGTTTCCTGTTCTTTCTCGTTTTTAACCATAACGGGAGAAAGTTTTGCCTCCGTGGCAATAAAGGCGGATGCCAGTGTTAATTTTTCGGTGAGCACTTTATTCTGCTGGTCAAGCTGCTGGTTGGTGGCTTCCAGGGTTTTTACCTGCACATTCACCTTATCCAGCATGGCCGTTATCTGTTGTTTTTCTTCTTCAATGGTGCTGTTGCGGCTTTGCAGGTCGTTTACCAGCAGTTGTAATTCTATTGCTTTTCTCCGGGCAAGGTCAAGATCGGCTTTTTTTATATCCGTTTTTTTCAGGATGGCGTTTATCTCCGTACGCAGCCGGTATATCTCGGCCAGTTTTGCATCCAGTTCATTTTTCAGCTGGCCTTCGGTGTTCCTGCTGGAATCGAGCCTTGCGCCAAGGCTGCTGATGGTAAGGGAATAAATTTTTTGCAACGAATCCTGCACCCCCTGCGCCACGGCCGTGGAGTCTTTGATAAAAACTTCCCGGCGCTGTTTGCTGTAGCGGGATTTATCGGCGAGATGATATACCCATGTACCCACAAGGCCCACGGATAACATAACAAGCAGGGAGGATCGGATGTCTTTCACCGCCACAAGCTAATCAATACAGAAATGAGCATATTAAAAAAGAGTTCACATTGTGGAAAACCGGATGCATCATCATTCGTTCACCGCATCATCCACATAGGCGGATACCCAGCCCACCGGCCCGTTTTTGACAAGATAGAAATACTTGGTATCAAAGGCCGATTCAAACTGCCGCATGATTTTCAGGAGCAGGCCCGTACCGGCCATAATCGAACGCTGGTCAAATACTTTGTGCACCCGGTTAATTTCAGTAATTGCCGTCTCTTTTTCCGACTGGCGGCTGATGTTCATGGAAAGATATTTGGCAGATAAGGCCTCGTAGTTATTATAGAGTTTTTCGCTGAATTTTCTTATCTCATCAAACGTAACTGATACCACGGGATTGTCGGCCAGTTCAGGATGGGTAAGGGTGGCCACGGCCCAGGCTATGCCGCCGCTTACAGCAATATTATCGCTAAGCGGGAAGGCGCCGCTGGAGTTGACGGCATAAATAATTTCAGAATTCTCGGCCCCTGCCAAAACCCGTTGCAGATTTTTATAATAGTTGGGGAGGCTGGCATCTTCCTCCAGTCTTTTTTCCGTGGCATTGGCCGTGCTTTTGGTGCCCCAGTTAAGTTGGAATAATTTGAAATATTCCGTGTTGCCAAATGGGAAAAAACCGCCCTTGGTGTTACCGCTTCCGATATCAATCAAGAAAGTACTATACCGCCGGGATGCAGGTACAATGCCGAGATGAGAAAGTTTGGCTTCTTTTTCCACGTCAACTACCTCCACCTGCCTTTCTGTTTCGCCGGTTCTTTCATTAAAAGAACGGATAAGCCGGGTAACCCATTCTTTTTTGTTATCTTTTTCTGCCTGCATTTTCACGCCGCTGCTTACAACGGTAAAAATTCTTTTCGAAGGTATTCTGTATTCCTTCAGCGCTTTATTGTACAGGGACAAGAAGGCGTTTAACGTGGCATCAAACGAGGGATCGGTAAAAGAAATAAAATCGGTATTGATGGAAGTGTCTTTCAGAATATGGAATGCGCCGCTGCTCTTTGCGTTTTTACCCATTTCAATCACACTCATTTTTACACCTTTGGAACCCACCTCAATACCGGTGTAAATAGTGGAATTGCTGTATTTGGTTTTTAAAACACTCTGAGCCGGCAGGCTAAAACCGGTAAACAATACAAATACAGGCAGCAACAGGCGCCCGAACCGGATTGATGACATGGGTTAGCAGTTTATTCAAAATTACCGCAATGGCCGCCGATTTTACTGCAATGAAATTGCATGAAAGAATTATGTGAATAAGATGTGGTTAAGTAAGCCCCAAAGAAAAAAGCCGCTATCCCTTGAAACAGGACTAGCGGCCTTTTAGCAGGAGTTACTTTTTTAAACCGAATAAACCACCTTTTTTAAGGCTTCTTATGCCTTCGCCGATTTTGAACCCGTTATGATAAATTTCAATTCGATAATCGCCGGTTGTAAAATCCCCGTTGCGCAGCGGGAACTGAATGTTTTTACGCTGGCCCTGTGTGTATTCAACAGACACTTTGGTGGTAAAGGGCTTGTCGCCTTCGGTACGGGTGTTCAATGTACTGGAGCCAAGGGAAGCATCTGTAATTACTTTGCCGTCCGGGGCGGTTACGATCAGGTACATATCTGCGGGGCCTGATTTTGCAATGCGGTTCTCCACATCAAAAGAAACTACCAGTTTGTCAACCTTTTTGGCAGTAGCGGTATTCTTTTCTTTGCCGCTTTTCTTTTCATTCACAGGTGTTACCTGAATGTTCGAAGCGGTAAAGGTAGAGCCCACATCCACGGTTTTGGATAGTTCTTCTTTTTCTGAAGTAGTGGTGACCAGGTTTTGCTCCATCACGGATTTTTCCTGCTTGAGGGATGTGTTGGCGGCTGTCAGCTCCTGGTTTTCGCCGGTAAGGCGGGCCACTTCAGCTTCCAGGCCGGTAATTTTATCATTCAGTTCGCCAATCATTTTCCTGGCCTTGGCCAATTGGCCTTCCGTTGATTTTTTGTCGTTCAGGATTTTGCGGATTTCAGTTTTTTTGGCTTCAATCTCTTTTTGCCGGTCGGCCAGCTGGCCCTGCAGGTTGTTATTGGAACCGGTTACGGAATCAAGCCGGGCAAGGGCGTTATCAAATTCAAGCTGGATTGCAGTTTTAGCGGAATCAAGTGTGGTGATCTGGGTTTGCTGCTGCGATATTTTTTCGCCTGATTTGTTTTTATCGTACAACAAATAGCCCCATGTGCCAAGAAGGCCGGCGGCCAATACACCGATAATAATATTCTTTCCGTTTTTATTTTTTGCCGGCTGGGGAGGGGTGGTTGCCGATGGATAATTGGTGTTAGTCATACAAAGGAATTTTGAATTATGAATTATTAACGTTTAAAATCATTTTATGGTACATAAACGGCCGGCAAAGGTAAACAGACTATTGAGCCTTATTTTTTAAATCATGTTAAAAAAATGCCGTTTTCTGTTCCGGGACACAAAATTTCTAAACCCGTGCCAGAGTGATATTTCTTATTTATTAACGGCTTTTCCGTTTACCGGCGATAAAGCTGAAAGCCTGTATCTTAGCAGCTTATGAGTGTGGAAAAGATCATTACCGACTGGAAAAAGAAATCCTTCAAACCGGTTTGCTGGTTTGAGGGAGAGGAAGAGTATTTTATTGACAAAGCGGTTGATTATGCTGAGCATCATATCCTGTCGGAGGCCGAATCATCATTTAATTTAAGTGTTTTCTACGGCAAGGATGCCGCCTGGGCCGATGTGGTGAATGCCTGCCGGCGCTACCCCATGTTTGCCGAAAGACAGGTGGTGGTGCTGAAAGAAGCCCAGCAGATGCGGGAACTGGAAAAGCTGGAAACTTATATTGAAAACCCGCTGATATCCACAGTCTTTGTGGTGGCATATAAAAACAAAAAGCTGGATGCCCGGAAAAAATTTACCCGGTTTGTAAAAGAGAACGGGGTACTGGTAACCACCAAAAAACTGTACGACCGGGAACTGCCGGAGTGGACGCAAAACCTCATTCAGTCAAAAGGGCTCAGTATTACCCAGCGGGCATTGAACCTGCTCGTTGATCATATTGGCAACGACCTGACCCGGATTGAAAACGAAATTGACAAACTTCAGCTTAGTATAGGGAAAAGAAAATCCGTTACCGAGGAAGATATTGAGGAATACATTGGCGTAAGCAAGGATTACAATGTGTTTGAACTGCAGTCGGCGCTGGCCTCCAAAAACCTTGCAAAAAGCATTCAGATCATTCAATATTTTGAAGCCAACCCCAAGGCCGGACCCGTACAGGCTGTCCTTCCCTCGCTGTACAACTTCTTCAGCAAAGTGTTTATGGTTTTTGGTGCCGGTACGCAGGATGAAAAAACAGTGGCGGCCACAATCGGGGTGAACCCTTATTTCATCAAAGATTATATGCAGGCGGCCCGGTTGTACACTTACTCCGGTATTGAAAAGGCCCTGTTGCTTTTACATGACTATAATCTGAAGAGTGTGGGTGTGGGCAGTTTAGGCACCGAAGATGCTTCCCTGATGAAAGAACTGGTGGTTAAAATGATCGCATGATAAATTTCTGCCGGCCGTTCAAATGTATTTTCTTTGTGCAACTTTTAATGAACCCGGTTCATCCATTACCGGCATCAAACTTTACAATGAAGAAAATATTCTTAATTATTGCAGCCGCCTGCCTTTTGCTGACCGGCTGCCTGGAAACCACACAGGAAATTACGCTTAAAGAAGATGGCAGCGGTACCTTCAGTACTACCAGTGATATGGGGAGCATTCTGGGTATGGCCAGGCAATTGGGTGATGCTGACAAGCTTGAGGAAGCCGGCGGAAAAGTGATGGATACTACAATTATGCTTGGTGCACAGGCTGATAGCATTCCCGGTTTAACAACTTTGGAAAAGGAGCTGCTGAAGCAAGGAAGTATGAATATGAAGTTCGATTTTAAAAACGAAGAGTTTAAAACCAAACTTGATTTCCCCTTCTCCAATCCGGATGAAATAAAGAAAATAAACAACTTAACCGGCAAGCTGTTTTTATCAGCAATGAAAAATCAAATTGGGGAATCACCAATGGCTGGCGGTATGAAAGGCGAAATACCGGCTTTGTCTTCTTTTGATGATTATTATATTCTGGAATTTTCGGATGGTGAGCTGAAAAAGAAACTTAATAAAGAAAAATACAGCAGTGTTTCTTCTGATGAATACTTGAATGGGTTAAAGGAGGCAGCTTCAATGGGTATTCCTGTTGGGGCCACCTACATCATCAACCTGCCCAGGCCGGCTGAAAAGGCAGAAGGTAAAAAGGTAAAGCTTTCGGATGATAAGCGGAAGGTAACTGTGAAAGTGGAGCTGGATGATTTTTTTGACGATCCCGAAAAGCTGGAGTTTAAAATAAAATATTAAAGATAATGGGGAGACCGGAAGGTCTCCTCTTTCTTTAAAGCACTTTCAGGCTTTCAATTTTGTCCTGATCAATCTGCCTCACCAGGGCCTCCAGCCCGTCAAATTTGATTTCTTCTCTCAGGTATTTTTTTACGGTTACTTTCAGCGTATGGCCGTATATCTGTTTGTCAAAATCAAATATATTCACTTCTGCCACCCGTTTCTTTCCGTCAACCGTGGGCCGGAAACCGATGCTCATCATGCCTTTCAGGAGAGAGGAGGTCTGAGGTATGAGGTCTGAAGTCTGATCTTGCTTTTCAGAATTTTCCTTTCCGACCTCTGACTTCTGACTTCGGACCTCAGCATACACCGCATAGATGCCATTTCCGGGAATGAGCTTTTCATCATTCATTATTTTCAGGTTGGCCGTAGGGTAGCCGAGTTTCCTGCCCAGTTTATTGCCATGCACCACTTCACCCGAAAAAAAGAAATCGTAGCCCAGCAGTTTATTGGCGGTGGCAATATCACTGTGCAGAATGGCTTCCCGGATATTGGTGGAGCTGATGGAAATATTTTCCAGCACATGTTTGGGTATTTCTTTCAGCTGGTAACGGTATTCGGCTGCCTTTTTTTCCAGCAGGCGGTAATCGCCGAGGCGGTCACGGCCAAAACGATGATCGTAGCCAATGATGATTGTATGCGGATGAAATTTGCCGATCAGGAAATTGGCCAGGTAATCTTCGGCGGGCTGGTTGGCAAAGGCATCTGTAAAGGGCGCCACTACCAGGTGGTCAATGCCCAGTTCCCGCAGCAGTCCGGTTTTTTCTTCCAGGGTGTTGATAAGACGGATACCGAGAATGGCAGAAGAAACAATTTTACGGGGATGCGGATGAAAGGTAATGATCACTGACTCGCCATGAACAGCCTTTGCTTCAGAAATCAGCCGGTTGATCACCTGGCGGTGGCCCATATGCACCCCGTCAAAAGTACCGATGGTGATAACGGCGTTTCTGAAAGCCGGTAAGTTCTCTATGTCATGATGAACCTGCATAACGGGCTGGCAAAACTAAATGATAATTGATAACCGGGCATTGAAAATTGAACATTAGATTTGCCTTCTATGAGTCTTTACAGCAAACGGGGGGTATCTGCACAAAAGGAGGAAGTTCATGCCGCCACGCAAAGCCTGGAGAAAGGACTTTACCCCAACGCCTTTTGCAAAATATTTCCTGATGTGCTTTGCGGCGATGAGGCCTGGGTGAATGTAATGCATGCGGACGGCGCTGGCACCAAGAGCATACTGGCCTACCTGTACTGGAAGGAAACCGGGGACCTGTCCGTATGGAAGGGTATTGCGCAGGATGCCATTGTAATGAACCTGGATGATCTGCTTTGTACAGGCATTTATGATAACCTGCTTTTTTCTTCCACCATTGACCGTAATAAAAAGGTGATACCGGCAGAAGTGCTGCAGGCCATTATTGAAGGCAGCCGGGAGTTTTTTGAAAAGATGGAACAGTTGGGTGTAAAGATCACCTATATGGGCGGTGAAACAGCCGATGTGGGTGATGTGGTGCGTACCATTGCTGTAAATGGCACCATGACGGCCCGATGGCCCAAAGCAAAACTTATTACGAATGAACTAATACAACCGGGTGATGTAATAGTGGGGCTGGCCGGGTTTGGACAAACGAGTTATGAAACGGAATACAACAGCGGTATTGCCAGCAACGGACTTACTTCGGCCCGGCATGATATACTGCATAAGACCTATGCCGCAAGATTTCCCGAATCATTTGACAGCTCCCTGCAGGAAGAAGTGGTTTATATCGGGCCGCATAAAATCACGGATGAAATAACAACAGGATACGGGCCACAGCAGATCGGCAGGCTGCTGCTTAGCCCGACACGAACCTTTGCACCGGTGATGAAAAATATACTGGAAAATCATTTCGAATCCATTCACGGACTGATTCATTGCAGCGGCGGCGGGCAAACCAAGTGCCTGAAGTATGTGCCGGGGAATGTACGCATCATTAAGAATAACCTGTTTGAACCGCCTGTAATTTTTAAATTGATTCAACAGGCGAGCGGGGCTGACGACCGGGAAATGTACCAGGTATTCAATATGGGCACCCGGATGGAAATTTACACGACTGAGAAAGACGCTGATAAAATCATCCGCATTGCAAAAAGTTTTGGGATGGAGGCAAGGGTGACCGGAAGGGTAGAAGGCGCTTCGAAAAAAGAACTGCTGATTACTGCTCCTTCAGGTGATTTGGTTTTCTAATTCACTTCCACCCATACTTTTCCCAGTTCTGCCTGTTTGTCTTTCTTTTTTATCAGCACTGTAAGCAGAAATCGTCCTGCTTTTTCAGGAATAATATGGTACACTCCCGGCGCCTCCATGCTGACCCTGGCACCAGGAAAACTTATTACAAGGTCTTCGGCTTTTACTTCATCTGACGAGACAGTAACCCGGTTTTCTTTTCCGGCCACAAATTTATAGGTTGAAAGTTCAAACTCCCTCAAAACAAGAAATGTAACCGGTTGCTTCCGGTAGGCTTTTACTATCCTGCCATTTTGTATCGCCGGCGACCAGGATGGTCCCTTTTTGATGACCTGCACTACTTCTTCTTCCATTCCAAATCCATGGGAAGTGAGAGGGTTGATTTCACTGATAACTCCCTGTTTGTCCACTACAAACTTAACCATCGCCTGGTAAGTGCCGGATGGTGCATAATTATCAGAAGGTGTATTGGCATCCAAATTCCGCTCTAAATATTTCCGCCAGTTGGCCGCTCCTCCGGGAAAAGATGCTTCCACTTCCACTTTTTCAAATACAATATGATCATCATCTGCAGCGGTTTTTTGCCTGTTGGTTTCATCAGAAATAGCAATGCTTTCAATTGTCACTTTCTTCAATGTGATCTCCAACACTCCGGCTTTTCCCCTTTCTGCGTATTTTTTTTCGGCTTCCGGGCCTTTTAATACATTGATGCTTTCAATGGTCTCGGGATGGAAAGCCGTAGCAATATCCATTTTAAGTTCCCGGATGGTTCCGGCGATATTGCCGTTTACAACAATCAGGATGTTCGAGTCAAGTGAACCGGGTTTTGAATTGGTTAAAATAGAATAAGCAGGCTTGCTTGTATCAGACAGGCAATGGCCAAAGCCTGCTCTTACTTGAGTGAGAGCAGCCATCAGATATAACAACAGAAGGAGAAGTTGACTCTTCATTGGTCTAAATTACACATTAACGCAGGTAGCTGTTAAATGATCAAAAAAAAGATTTTTTCCAGCAGTTCTTCCGTTATTTTGCAAATTCAACGGAATACAACATACAAAACCCATTTAAATGTCCGAACCGATCATCGAACTCAAAAATGCCAATATCTACCAGGGAAATAACCTGGTGCTGCAGCATGTAAACCTTACCGTAAACAAAGGTGAATTTGTGTACCTGGTGGGAAAAACAGGCACCGGCAAATCAAGCCTGCTGAAAACATTGTACGGCGAGCTGGAACTGAGAGAAGGAGAAGGCCGGGTGGCCGGGTTTAATTTAAGGGGGCTCGACTGGAAAAAGGTTCCCTTCCTCCGGCGAAACCTTGGTGTGGTGTTCCAGGATTTTCAACTGCTTACCGACCGGAATGTGAATGACAACCTGAAGTTTGTTTTAAAAGCCACGGGCTGGACGGATGTAAAACTGATGGATGAAAAAATTGCCGATGTGCTGGACAAAGTGGGGTTAAGGACCAAAGGATTTAAAATGCCTTTTGAACTCAGCGGCGGCGAGCAGCAGCGGGTGGACATTGCCCGGGCCCTGCTGAATTCGCCCAAACTGATACTGGCAGATGAACCGACCGGTAATCTTGACCCCGAAACATCAGATGAAATTATGAACCTGCTGTTCCAGATTTCGAGAGACTATAACACGGCCGTTGTTATGGCCTCACATGATTATATCGTGGTGAGTAAATTTCCGGCCCGTACCATCCGCACCGAAAGAGGGCAGATAACGGATAATGCTACCATAAGTATTGAATAAGCTGCCGGATATTTTTTTCATTATTGTAGGTATCGCCCAGCAAATGTTTTCGCAGTTCAATTTCTTCAGCGGTAAATGGCTGATGAAATAGTTGAGCTATCACCGAGGCAAACGCATCAGCCGTTGCGGCGATATGACAGGCCCCCTCCAGCCCGGTGCCCCGTATCATTGGCTCATTCACAAGGCAATGCCGCCCTTCAAACAAAACATGCAGTAATTTGAGCCGCATACCGGTCATGTTACGGTTAAGGCAGGGCAGAATATTTATATGGGCTTTGCGGATGAGGTCATTTAATTCAGCATCACCGGGGTTGGCCACAAGGCAGGTGTGCTGGTACAGGTGGGCCATTTTCTCCAGCCTTTTTGAAGGATTTTTTCCTGCAATCACAAAGGGTCTTCTTACCTGGTTAAATACTTTACACAACAGCCACATCGCAGCTTCTTCATTTTCGGGAACGGACAGGTTGCCGTGGTAAAGGCAAAAATTACCCCGTCCTTCTTCGCCATTCACCTGCTGCCAGGAAGGGAAAGCCGGCAAATATGTTACGTTGTGCAAATGCCCTGTGCGGCCCAGCTTTTGTGCATCATCCTTTGTAATGCAGGCATACACACAATTACCAGGCAGCTGCCAGGTATATTTTTCAATCATCCGGCTTTCCCTTCTGAAGTGGATTTTTTTCCAGAATGACCTTTCGGCTCTTGCCAGTTCCCGGTAGTAGGCAGTTTCATCGTTATGCATTCGCACCACTACTTTCCGGCTGCTTAAATCCAGCCTGGACAATACCCCGGTACAATGGATGCCTTCCAGTAAAACAGGGGTATTGTCTTTACTCAGGTTTTGCGCCAGTTGCTCATTAATTCTTGATGCAACTATGTAGGGCCGTTTGCGGGAAAGACCCCTGCTCCCTGTTGTTCTTTCATATACATGAATGCGCTCACAATATTGGTTTAGCTCATTGGGTGTTCCCCGTTCGTTATAACTGAAATAATGCAGGTGAATGGCTATCCCCATTTTTTTAAACATGATGATGCGGTTCATCATCTCAATGGCCCCGCCATAATCAGGCGGCCAGGGCACATCCAGGCAAACGATATGCAGATAGCGGGTCAAGTTGCAAAAATGGATTGATAAAAAGCCAGTAATTTTTTCTCCCCCTGCTGCCAGTTGAATTTCTCCCGGGCAAGGAGGCAATTATCTTTTAATCTTTTATGTAAAACAGCATCCTCCAGTAAATTGTTTATGGTATCTGTAATTCGTTGCAGGTTTAGATCGTCAATCAGCACAGCCACTTCATATTGTTCGTTTATTTTCCGGTATTCGGGAAAGTTCATGGTTATTTGCGGCAGGCCGGCATGAATATAATCAAAGAACTTATTCGGCAGGGCCAGGTACTGGTTCAGCCCGTTATTTTCTGCAAGGGCAATGCCTATATATGCCTGCTGCGAAATTTGCCGGAGTGTTCCGGGGGTTAGCATGCCTTTCAGTTCTATTTTGTTTTCCAGTTTATTTTCACTGATCAGTTGCTTCAGCTGCTGCATAAAATTCCCGTCGCGGCAGATAACCAATTTGCAGTTTACCTGCTTCATGGCAGGGATGAGAAATTCAAAACCCCTTGCTTCATTCACGGCGCCCTGGTACAGAATGAATTTTTCAACCGGCTCTATATTATTCAGTTCGTTTAACACCTGCAAATTCCTGACCGTATGATAATTCACTCCATATCTTTTTCTGAACTCATCGGCAATACTTTCACTGACCGTATAGCCCAGCCTGTATTTTGGAACGGCTTTTCTTTCTATCCTCATCCAGGTTTTATGCACCCCCGGTCTTGACACCACTTCCTTAAGACCGGTAAAAAGTTCATGTGCATCATAAATACGTGGGATTCTTTTCAGCCGGGAAATATAAAGGCAGGGTAATATGGTGTCGAGGTCAATGGCGCAAACGGCATCCATCTTTTTAAAAAGAAGAAAGAAAAAAAGACGGATATTGTATTCTGCATAAAACCGTTTCCCTTTATTAAACCAGCACCTGACCCTTTTTTGCCTGAACTTTTTTTGTTCCAAAGCCGAGGAAGAAGATAGTTTCCGGCCCACCAGCGTTACCTCATAGCCCAGCTCAGCCAGGGAGGTGCAAATCCGGTGCATGCGCTGGTCATACACAAGATCGTTGGTAACGGTAAAAAAAAATCTTTTGCCCATTTGCAGGGAGTTCAGGATAACAAAACGGAATTGTAAATTTTTTCAATGGCCTCTATGGTTCTGAGCCCGTCTTCTGCAGAAGCGAAAGGATGACCGTCATCCTTCAGCGCTTTTACAAGATTTTCGTACACCTTATCATGATTGCTCATTGAGCCTTTATAAAAACCATAATCATTGGCAGTACTTTTTTCGGGAACAGGGATGCCGGATCCGTGGGTGAGCTGATATTCCACCTTGTTCATATAAGGGCCGCCCAGCTTTACAGTACCTTTCTCAGCAATAATGGTGAGAGATACCTCCATGTTTTCACGGAAAGTGTTCACCGACCAGCTGATGCCGCCCAGCACCCCGTTTTCCATTTCGGCAGAAACCGCACCGCAATCTTCTGATAACAACAGGTTTTTGTGCATCATGTTTTTCCTGAAACCCTTTACCTGTTTGATATCCCCCAGTAACCAGAGCAGGGCATCAATGTAATGGCTGAATTGTGTAAAGAGTGTGCCGCCATCCATTTCAGTACCATGCCAGGTACCTTCATAATAGGCAGGAGGGCGGTTCCAGAAGCAGTTCAGCTGAAAACTGTAAATACGGCCCAGTTCATTGGCAGCTATTATTTTTTTTAATGCCGCAATGGCCGGGTTATAGCGGGTTGATTTTACAACGAAGAGTTTCCGGTTTTGTGTTTGGGCTGTTTCTATCATCCTGCTGGCATCCGCTGCTGAAATGCTCAGTGGTTTTTCACACAGTACATGCCATCCCTGTTGCAGGCATTGGATAGAGTGGGAGGCGTGCAGACCATTGGGGGTGCATACGGCAGCCAGGTCAATATTTTTCTCGCCACCAAGCAGATCAGCAATAGTATAGTAGGTCCGGCATTGAAATTCCTTTGCCAGTGCATCTGCCTTTTCGGGCACTATATCACATATTGCTGCCAGCTCCCCCATTTTACAATTTCTGTTGCATGCCGCGGGGCTATTTTTCCGGAGCCGATTATGACAAATTTTATCGGGTTCATCAGCATCAAATATACTGATTGAAGCAGGGACAGCGGAAAAAGTATATGCAAGAAAGCCACCCTAAGGTGGCTTTCTTATGTGGGGGGTATTTATCAGCTTTAATAATTCGTAAACAATGAAAGTGTTCTGGCTGCTGTGCCTGAAGTAACAGAATAACTGCCCCGGAAAACAAGAGTATAGCTTCTTTTTGCAGACAGATTAACGGCGTTTAAGGTTACCAGGTTCGTTGTGTTACCTGTTGACCGGACATACAAAGTATCAGTAAATGCAGACGGGAAAGCGACATACCCAGATACATCACTGACATTGATATTCGTAAACAGATTTTGATTGAGCCGTTTTGAGAAAATATCTATACCCGGAATCGCCGTTTTGGTATGGGTGAAGTTGGCAAACCTCAGCCTTGCTGTAGTATCAGCCGGCACTACGATACTTGTTTCAACCGTCTTTTGTTTCGGTGCAGCCAGGGAGTCGTACACAAAAATGGTATAATTTTTACCCACCTGCATATTTTCAGCAAATGAAAGCGGAACCTGGGTGCTGGTGCTCAGTGTATCCATGATAAAAAAGCCTTTTACACCCGGGTCAATGCTGGCCGCATAAGCCGTAGATGGGAAAACACTGCCCGAAGACATAAGGCTTCCGGTAATCAGGTTCCCGTCAACATAGATATAATTACGGCTGGCATTTACCATGGCCAGGTAAACCTGTACGAGGCTTTTATTGTTGAAATTTTTGTCCTGCAAAGTTTTTTCATTAAATGATTTGGTACAGGCGCTGATCAAAATACCTAGTGCCGGAACAATCAATAATGTGCAGTGAAATATGTTTACTCTTCTCATAAAAGTTACTTTAGAAAGTTTTGCAGATTAAGGTTTAGAAAACCACTGTTCTTTGGTATGATAATCAAGCGCCCTGCCGCCCACTGCATCCAGTGCCGCGATATTGTAAAGAAACTCGGAGTTATACCTCGGTCTTGCCCGGTACACCAGCTTACCAAAGTTGTCTGTAAATAAATCAGTGCCGGATGGCGGTGTGAGATCAGCATAAACCTGCAGGCCGGTGACCGGGTCAAGGTCAGTGTAATGATATCTTCTTATATCCACCCAGGTCTCCACAAGCCCGAAACCATACATTGCGATAAATTTTTGCAGCATAATATGAGAACGGGTAAGGCTGCCCACTGCCGGAACCACTACGGGGTTTGCCAGATAAGCTGCTCTTGATGCCGGAGTAATTTGCATGGCTGCCGGAACAGAGTTATGATAATCAGCCGTGCCAGTCAGCATATCAAAACTGGCGTTAATACCATCAATATATGATTGCCGGGCCTGTGCGGCGAATGCGGCTCCTTTTCTCAGGTATGCCTCTGCTTTCATAAAATGCACTTCAGCAGCTGTAATTATAGGGAAAGGAGAGCCATTTCGGAAAATATACCGGCAGGTTACATCGGTTCCCGGTGCTGTCGTAGAACTAAATGCCTGTCCCCAGAAATTCTCTGGCTGATCATTTGTTGCAAGACCATCACTGCCTTTATTGGGCCGGATGCCTCTGTAGGTTCCGTTAGTGTTTCCCCGGATGATATAAGGAGCACGGGGGTCGGTTACAGCAGGAAACATTGGATTGAGCCCGATCATCAGGTTGGCAATAAACCTTGACTGTCGCAGGGCGCCTACATTACTGCGGAAGGGTCCGAAGAAATTATATGTCCCTGAAAGCCCTGTAGCCAAAAATTTTGCAGCAGCATTATCGGATGCATTATTGATTCCTAGATTGGCATAATAGATTACGGAGTCCGGGTTATATATTGACTTATTGGTGAGGTGGTTAAATGAACGGGACAGCACCGAATATGCAAATTTTTTCCACTTGTTTAAGTCTCCGCCGTAAAAGTAGGCATCGCCCTGCGCCAACTGAGGCGAGCTGGTAGCTGAATTAAGAGTGGCAATGGCAAGATGGCATAGCCTTCTTACCTCATTATACATATCTTCCTGGCTGTCGTAATCGAAAACCAGCCTGTTGGCATCAAATGCCTGGCGTAAAATGGCATCTCCATACATATTGGTCATGGTAAGCCAGCTCCACGCCCTGATTGCATAACCTACACCTACAAAATCTGTTTTTCCCTCTTCTGCAGCCCAGTCAATCATCCGGCCGAGGTTTTGGCCCATACCATAATAATGCATAGCCCAAACAGATCCCAGCAGGTCGCTGGCGCCTGTGGCGCCCGCCATCTGGTCAAACTGGTTCCCGGTAGTATTGGTTGCCCAAAACTGGACATAACGGCCAATATACAGCCCGTCATTTGCAGTTCCGTATGCACTGCCCTGTGCCGAAGAACTTCCTACCATATTGCCGATGATGCCGGGCAGCATGGTTTCAACCGGAACACGGGTGGTAGCATTAGGGTTGACATAGGCCTCATCTATTTTTTTGGAACAGGAGCCAAGAGTAAGAAGCCCGGTTACCCCTGCTATGTATAGAAATTTAACTGCTTTATTTTTCATGTTATAATGTTTTTGAAATTAAAATGAAGCCCTGAGTCCTAAGTTAACCTGCAGGGGAGAGGGTAATGTACCGTAATCAAACCCAAAAGCCCCAACACCCAGCGAACCTGCTGTGTTACCGTTAACAGCCGGGTCTGCACCGCTGTAATTGGTGAGCAGTATCAGGTCATTGCCTGTGATAAAGGCAGACAGTGATTTAAAGGATTTAATAAAGTTTTTCGGGAATGTATAGCTAAGGGTAACATCCCTTAGCCTGAACCAGTTTACATTTTTTTCAATAAATGCCTCTTCCGGCATGGTGGTGTAATACTGGTTGTTAAAGGCAGGAATCACTGCAATAGTATTGGCAGTAGGGGTACCACTGTTTTCAAGGCCGTTAAACAGGACGCCGCTTATTACCCTTGGCTGATACCTGTCGGCAGTAAGTTTGCTTTTGCCAACATTGGTAAGAAAACGGTTGGTGCCGTTGAAAATATCTCCGCCAGCTTTCAGGTCCAAAAGGAAGTTGAGTTTCCAGTTTTTCCAGCGGAAGGTATTCATCCATCCAACAGTAAAATCGGGGTTACGGTCACCTACTACAATGAATGCCGGTGTGGAAACAGGAAGACCGCTAAGCGGATTAATCAGGATCTGGCCTTTATCATTACGCCGGTATGCAATTGCGGTAATAGAAGTAGTAGGCCCGCCCAGCACCAGTCCGCCTCTTGCATTTCCGTAAAGCCAGGTATCAGCGATATAGTATTCAGCTACATTGCGGGGCATGCCGATAACTTTGTTCCACATTTTATTAAAGTTGAACCGCATGTTCCAGGCAAGGGCTTTGCCTTTCAGGATGTCATAATCAACGGCAATTTCTATCCCCTGGTTACGGGTGCTTGCCGCATTCTGGGTATTCAACACAAAACCGGTGCCGTAGCTCAGCCTGAAGTTCTGGATAATCTGCCCTTTGTTTTTTGTATTGTAATAGGTGATATCAAGGTTCAGCCTGCTGTTAAACAACCTGAACTCTGTTCCCAATTCATAAGTGCTCTGCCGTTCAGGACCAAGATCAAGTGAGTTATTGAAGAAGCCGTATGAAAAACCGCCGCCGCTGGCAAAGTTGTTAACAAAAACTGACTGGGTGGAGTAAGGGGTGTTCAACCTTGCTGTTCCGGCAAGGGATGTTCTGAGTTTCCAGTAGCCAAGCACACCTCCCTTTTTCAGAGAGGGGATCATATCACTCATAATAATACTCAGGCTTCCTCCCGGGTAATTGTATTTCCTGTTTTGTGCAGGCAGGGTAGAAGCTTCTTCAAAACGGTGCGTATAATTCAGGAATACAAAGTTTTTAAAACTCACAGCAAACTCGCCAAAATAAGCAGCCTGCCGGAGTATGTTCAGGTTGTATTCCCCGAACCGATTCCTCAGCAGGCGTAACCGGGTGATGGGACGGGTAACGGTTGTATCCATATAATTGCCCAGGAGGTTGTTGAGGTCACGGTCTGAAACAACAACAGCGGGGCCTGTAGGGTTGCCATTGGCATCACGGGGTGCCCTGTACATTTTACCATCTGTCGTATTCACATTGTCAACGATATTGGTTCCATACGAAGCAAACATCCGGGTTTCATAATCCTGCCACATGGTACCACCCATTAGACGGAAATTCCAATGTTTACCGAATGTTTTTTTGAATGTTGCAGTGATAGTATGGTTATATCCTTCGTATTGCCTCCAGTAATTATCCAGCGTGCCGCCCGAACCCGCAGTTACATAAAAAGACTGCGGATGATAAAACTGGTAGCCAAACATATCATAGGTATCATAACCAAAACGTCCGGAAATGCTCAACCATTTAAAGGGATTTATATTAATACCCAAAGAGGCGGTTTTACGGTCGGTTTCATCGTACGATCTGTTCTTTCTTACATTAAAAAGCGGGTTATCATATTCGCCGTTGGCGCTAAGCCCGGAAAAAAGGTCAAGCTTATCGCCGGTGCTGGCATCTTCATAATTGCGGATATCATTGGTGTTGGGCCAAATGAGCAGCGATAAAAGGTAACCGCCGGCGCTACGAAGCACCTTGTTGTTCTCCGATTTGATATAGGCCACTGAAGGAATTATTTCCAGTTTATCATTCCAGAGTTTGGTAGTATTGGATAACCGAAGGTTAATTCTTCTGAAGTCATTGTTGGGAACTACTCCTTTCTGGTCAAAGTAACTGGCTGAAAAACGGAACAAAGATTTTTTAAATCCAAAGTCAACACCCAGGTTATGCGTTTGCGCAAACCCGGTTCTGAAAAACTGCTTCTTGTTATCAAAAAGCTGTGTGCCGGGGGCATACGCAGGCCCATAATAACTGAATACATTGGAAGCAACATTATTGACACCGTTTGCGTAAGCATCCAGCACTTCCGGCCAGCGGGTTACCCTTTGAAACCTGAAACTATTATCGTATTGCACTGAAAGTTTCGTTGTTTTGGGTCTTTTGGTAGTTATGACAATGGCGCCTGAACTTGCCTGGCTGCCATAAAGGGCTGTGGCTTCTGGCCCTTTCAGTACCGTAATAGTCTCAATATCGTTAGGGTTGATATCTGCTATCCTGTTTTGATAATCGTTATTCCTGTTGGGCCTGTCAGAGGCAAGGCCAATGCCCTGGCCGCCTGAAGAGGTTTCATTCAGAGACTGGTTATCCAGTATGACCCCATCCACTACATAAAGAGGTTGGTTACTGAGCGATAATGAGTTAAAACCCCGTAACACAATTGATGAAGAGGCTCCTGCAACACCTGAAGTCTGGTCAAGCGTCAGACCAGCCACACGGCCCTGTAAACTATTTAAAAAGTTTTCCCGCTGCGTTTCCTGAATTTCAGTACCACTAACCTTTTGTACTGAATATCCCAATTCTCTCGGGTTTCTTTTAATATCCATTGCCGTTACCACTACCTCACCCATCATGTTGTCGGCGGTTTTCAGGCTGATGCCCACTGTTTCGCCCTCTCCGGGTTTTGCTTCTGCAGTAACATACCCCACATAACTGAACTGCAGGGTTTCGCCGGGGTTCATTTTAATGGAGAATTTTCCATTGGCATCGGTTTGGGTAATCCGCTTGGTGCCTTTTACCCTCACCGTTACACCCACTAAAGGGGTTTTGTTGTCTTCGGAAACGATGGTTCCGGTAACCGTTCTTTCCTGCGCCTGTGCAAGATGGGGGAGCAGGAACATTACCAGAGCCAAACCAAAGAACAATCGGAGAATTTTTCTCATAGCTGTGTTTTTAGGTATATATTAAAAAATGTTCAATTTGCTTATATCAGCAGCCTACATCACCTGTATACCGGCCTTAACGTAGGGCTTTAATAAATAGTTGTCTGCATCCAGTTCCGTTATCAGCATGTCAATACCACTGAGGCCGCATACCCTGATAGGCTGCACCGTATTTACCTTTTCTGCTATGCTGAGGCATACCACTTTTTTGGAAGACTCTATCATGGCCTTTTTCAACTGTACCACTTCCCAGTCATTGTCGGTAACCCCATGTTCAAGATCAATGGCATTAGTGCCAAGGAAACACAAATCGGCCTTTATCTCCCTGATTTTGGCAATTGCCTGGGAACCAACCGTTATTTTTGAGTTTTTTGAAATTTTATCACCGATCAGGATTACTTCAATATTGGGATGGTGAATGTATTCAAGGATAACCGGAATGCTGCCTGAAATAAATGTGGCCTTTAGCTGGTGAGGCAGCATGCGGGCCAGTTCTATAATCGTAGTACCTCCGCTGGTCAGTACAAACATGCCATTGCTGATAAGACTGATGGCCTTTTGGGCAATCACCTTTTTTTGGCTTTGCGAGTAAACTCCGTTAGATGGAAAATTGACATGATTAAACGAGGGTGAAAGGGCACCTCCGTGTACTTTGATTATTTTTCCTTCGTCAGCCAGTTCCTGCAGGTCGCGGCGTATTGTATCCTCCGATACTTTTATTTCATCGCAAAGCGAAGCAGAAAGTACTTTATTATGCAGGTTCACCTGATGCAGAATATAGGCCTGCCTCTCTTTCTTAAGCATCGTTAGATTTTGGTCATTAAAAGTAAGGGAAATCCCTGCATAAAAACGCAAAAACTGGAAAAAATTTGCAGATTGTGGACACTATGTGAGTTGCCCTATTATTAGAGAAAGCCCCATTCCCGTCCCAAAATAAGGGAGGAATGGGGCTGCGACCGTGTCCATAGAGAGATTATTTTCCGAAAGTGAACCGGGCCGTAAAGCCTACGGCTGCCGGCTCAAAGTTGATATCGTTTACCAGGTTCAGTTCGGGTTTCCAGTCCAGCGATATGTTAAGAGGTATATTGCTGAATTTGTAATCAAGCCCGATAATACCCTGCGCTCCAAAGTTGGGGTCGGTGGTTTCCTTTAGTGTGGTTGTGTTTAGTTTTTTTTCAAAACCAATATAGCCTCCGGCGCCATAATAATATGTAAGGCCGGCAGCATTGAGCGGTTTGTGAAACTCAACCAGGGCGCCCAAGGCCAGCGGGTCGCCGAATGTAAACAGCGCCTCAATGGCTGTTTTATCGGTAATGAACTGCTTGAAGGAAACAGAATTATTCTGCATGGCATTGGAACTGCTGAGCCTTACACCGAGTGCAGTTTTATACCCCTGCGCCTGAGCAGTGTTGATAAAACCCGTGGCGGCAGCAAGAAGGACGATGACAAGTACTTTCTTCATGACGGATGTTTTGTTCCTGTGTAAACGAAAAATAGTGCCAGCAATGTCTAAAGGAAATGCAAAAAGAGTGTGTAGCCGGAAACCGGAAGTCAGGTGAGTGATTAGTTCAGGTATCAGAACAAGTCATATTTGGTTTTTGGCCTTCTGCTATCCAGCCACCGGAAGCCGGGCAGCTTCATTTGTTCGGGGCTTTTATCTTTCATGGGCCAGATGGTGCCGGTAACCCGGGTGCGGAATACTACCTTATAAAGTTCTTTGTCCCTGAAATAGGAATCCAGTATTTCAGATTTTGATTCGTTGATGCCGGTGTAGGCGCTGTCATCATCCTGTATGTAATAAATACAGGCCGCATCACCGGCTGAACGTACCGAATCAATATTGCCGTTGGAGAACCATCCGTCCAAACGGGTTGATTTCACCTGGTTGTACACACCCGGTTCCAGCTGGTTGATGAGAAAACTGTTTTCAAAAGCTTTTAGTTTATCCGCCTTTTTGTTTTTGGTAAACAGCAGCAGCGTATCGCCGCTGATCTGGCTTTCTTTGGCCCATACAATGGGGTCCTGGTAAAGACGGAAGACAGAATCTTTGAACGAATAAAAGAGGCTGTCGCTTACAGCCTGAAGCGAATCGGAAAATATCTTCACATTCCGGTAGGCTCCCAGGTAGCGGTTGGTGCTGTCTTTTTTATCTATGCTAACCACTTTGGTTCCCTTTACGGTGTCTTTTACAATAGAATCTTTGATGCCATACAAATCAGTAAGACGGGCAGAGAATAAGGTGTCGGCGGTAACATAAATAGAATCATCATCCTGTTTGATGATCATGAGCGGCTTGTTGGTGGCCAGTGTTCTTTCATTCTTTCTGTCCTGCAAAATAAGGCCGGCTATTATTGTGGTGCCCTGTGCTGAATCCGTAACCACGGCATTTCCCTGCAGTTGAACGATACCGGTGCTGTCGTCTGAAGTTATCCGGTTGGCCGTGTATCTGCGGGGTCCGTCAATGACAATAGGCCGCTGGCCAAACTCTGCCTTGCCTGTGGCGAGATTGTAATAACCTTCTTTCGTTTCAATGGTTCGTCCGCTGCTGTCTTTGATCCAGGTTTGTGCAATAAACCTCGTCATTTGTGATTGGGTGTTGTATAGCAATGAATCGGTACGAATAGTATAAGCCGGGTCGGTCAGCAGTACATTTCTTTTGAAATACACATCATGCAGGTCGGCATAATAATAACCTTCCTGGCTGGTAAGCACAGTTTTTTTGTTGATCACTTTGCCGCCATGCAGGTAAGTGCCGATGCTGGTGGTCATATCATACTCCAGGTCAGGAGTGGTAAGGGTGCCTTTGCCGTCAGTGAGTCTCACCCCTCCGTCAAGGAAAGCGATCCGCTTATCAATGAGGTACCGTAAATGACTTGCATACACATGTGCTGTATCGGCATCGTTAATATGCACACTGCCCCAGGCTTCAAATGTTCTTGTGCGGTTATTGATAACGCAGCTGTCGCAATAAAAAAGAGCCGTGCCCTGTTTCAGCTTTACTGTGCCGGCAAGGATAGTAAGCTGCGTTGAGTCATCCACTTTTCTGAATTCGAGCTTTTGTACACCCGGAAGTATTTCCACATTCACCAGGCTGTCTGATGCAGGCCCGGGCGGAGCAGCCGGAACCGGCTCCTGTGCAGTTGCGGCAGATGCATAAAACACCAGGCAGAAGGTTAGCCGTATATGAGATAATTTGGAGCGAAACATCAATCAGCTACTTGGTAGTATCTTTTGGCAGGGGCGAAGTTAAAGCCCCGCCTTTGTCTTTTCTGCCAAAGATGGACAAATTAACGTAGCGTTTGGGATGGGTGCGAAGATCATCCAGCAATATTTCCAGGCTCAGGGTAACATTTTTAAGATTATTATACAGGGATTTGTCATTAAGCAAAGCACCCAAAGTGCCGTCTTTTTTTTCCAATCTTGCCAGGACGCTTTTAAACTGGTTAATCGTGTTGTTTAAATTGTCAATGGCAGGTTGTATTTCAAGCGCTGCCAGTTTTTCAGAAGCCTTTTTAGCATTGCCGATGGTGGCTTTGATGTCTTCGGTATTGCTCTTCAGGCTTTCAGAAATATCCTGCACATTGTTCAGTGTTTTGGAAAGGGCGCCGGTCTGGTTATCCAGCAGGGCATTCAGTGCATTGCTTGCCTTATTCAGGTTAGCGAGGGTTTGTTCAATATTATTCCGGTTGCCTGCGTTCAGCACTTTATTTACATTGTCGAGTACGGTGTTAAGAGTATCCAGTGAATTTCTCACTTTGGTAAGGGTGGGTGTGAGCTGGGCTTTTACATCATCGAGGATACCAACATCCACACGGGTGGTGAGTGTGTCGCCGGGTTTCAGAAATTTCCGGCTGCTGCCTTTTTCAATTACTATATAAGATGCTCCCACAAGCGGCGTGGAGATAAGCGCCTTGGAGTCAACCGGTATATTCACTTCCTGGGTAAGGTTAATGGTGGCCACAATGCCCGACATATCTTTATCTTTTACATCAAGGGCATACACATTGCCTATAACATAACCATTGATTTTAACCTCATTTGACTTGGACAGGGAGCCCAGGTCGTTGAAGACGGCATAGATCTTTTTTCTTTTCTTGAAAATATCTTTCCCCTTCAGGAAATTGAAACCGAGGATAAGAACGGTGAGGGCCGAAATGGTCAGAACGCCGACTTTTGTTTCGTTGCTGATCTTCATCAGGTTACTTTGGCTGGTTTAAGTTTATTCAAATGCCAAATTAGCTAATTATTTTTAAAAGCGCAGGTTGCCTGCAGGCAATAAAAAAGGATGAAAAAAATCATCCTCCTGCCGCATGATTATTTTACCTGTTTACTTTTTTCGTTTTGCTCCACCATTTCCAGGAAATGCCGGGTGGCAGCGGTGGAAGAAGGTTTGTCTGAAGCAGCATCATCCTTACTCTCTTTTTCACCGTCTTCCTGTTTTTTCTCAAGCCAGGCAACATAATTTTTTAATGCGGTAATAATGCAGTTGGATATCTCCTGTTGGCCTTCCTTGCTGTTGAGGTAGTCTTCTTCTTCCCGATTGGTGATAAAACCGGTTTCAATCAGTACGCTGGGCATGGCTGTTGCCTGCAGTACCCAAATGCCGACGCCCCGCTGCCGCACATCCCGGTCCACCCGGCCTACTTTTACAAACTCATCCTGTACCATACCGGCAAAAGTGGCGCTGCGTTTAAAATATTGTTTTGTTTTCAGCAGGGCCATGACCACAAACTCCGGTGAGTTGACATCCACAGCACCATATTTTTCTTTATAATTTTCTTCCTCCATCATGGCGGCATTTTCCCGTACTGCCAGTTCCTTGTCTTCGGTTTTATGTGCCCCCCAGATATAGGTTTCTGTTCCTCTTGCCTTGCTGGGTTCTGTCCAGTAGCGGTATTGCGGCACTTCTTTGGTTTTCTTTTTCCTGTTCTTTCCTTTGCCCACATAATAAGTCACTTTCTTATAGCCCAACAGTTCGGAGCGGCGCTGCGGGGGCGCTGCGTTTACATGGATGCAGATAAAAATATCTCCATTGTTTTCGTTGGCAATTTCAGCCCGGCGGTAAAGAGAGGTAATTTTATCAGAGGGTCTTGTTTCCACAATCCTTATTTCCGGAAATTCCCGGTTGATATCCTGGATCAGTAATTTGGAAATCGACAGGCAAATATCATCTTCCCACGAATAAGATCCCTTTGCCCCGTCGTATCCGCCATTGGGCCGGATGCCATGGCCGGCATCAACAATAATCGTTTTTATCACCCTTTGTTTTTTGGGGGCCGATATATTGTCGCCGCTGACAAAAGACAAGACTGATAAAAAAAGGAAAGCACCAATAACGGCAAGAAAAGTTCGTTTAATCATTGCGGGGTTTGTTTACCGGGTTAGCGGAATTATTTTCCGGATAAGTATGATGTTTTTCTGCTTGCTCTTAATAAAACTTTATACCCCATTTCACAAAATCTTCAGGCTTCTTCACAGGAAGCGGATGCAGAATGGTTTACATTTGCCCGATACCAATGAAGCAACTGTACAAATTTAGGTCAATTTGCTTTTTTTACGGACTGCTTACTGCTGTGATATTTTTTGCACAGGGGTGGAAAACCTCCGTAACAGCCACGCAATCGCCCGGCTTTCGCAAGCTTTTAACAAATCGTACCACTTCCACATCCGATACTGCAAAAAATCCGGCCAAAACTGACAGTAAAACGGTTTCTGATACCACAAAATTGCCCGGTACAGACACGACCGGATTAAAAGAACGAGTAGATACATTTACCCTGAAAATTTCAAAAGATTCACTGGATGCACCGGTTAAGTACCAGGCTGATGACTCAGCCGTGGTACTGATAAAAGAGAAAAAGATATTGCTGTACGGAAAAACAAACACCGATTACAAAGACATTACCCTTACTGCACCGCAGGTGGAACTGGACCAGCAATCTCAGGTTGTTACTGCCGTAAATGCAAAAGACAGCCTGGGCAATATTACCGGGCAGGCGCATTTTAAAAGCGGTACCAACGAGTTCAGCAGCGATACCATCCGTTATAATTTTAAAACCCAGGTGGGGCTTACCAAAAATACCACCACCCGGGAAGGCGATTTTTTTATGCACGGAGGTGTTGCCAAAAAAGTAAATGAAAGCACCACCTTTATTAAAAAGGCAAAGTTTACCACCTGTAACCTGGATGAACCGCATTTTGCTTTCGTAACCCCGCAAATGAAGGTCATCAATAACAAACTGGCTGTATCAGGCCCGGCGCATCCGGAGTTTGAAGGAGTGCCGGTTCCTATTTACCTGCCATTTGGTTTTTACCCGCTGAGCAAGGGAAGACATTCGGGATTGCTGCCACCCCGTTTCAGCGCCAATGAACAGTTTGGCCTCGGACTGGAGGGGCTTGGATATTATAAAGTACTCAGCGAATATTGGGATGTAAAAGTGTATGGTAATATCTATTCTTATGGCGGATGGTCAGCCAATATTAATCCCACTTACAGAAAACGTTACCGATACAGCGGTTCCTTTAACCTCAGCATCCTGTCCACCAAATTCAATTTCAGGGGCGACCCCGATTTTCTGAAAAATAAAAGTTTCTCCGTTACCTGGGGACACAGTGTGGATGGTAAAGCCAGGCCCGGAACTACTTTTTCAGCCAATGTAAACGCGGGTTCCACCAAATACAACCAGCTGGTGACGAACAATACCCGGCAGAATTTCCAGAACCAGTTAAACTCATCCATTGCCTATTCCAAATCCTGGGTGGGCAAACCTTACAACCTTACCTTATCGGCCAATCATAACCAGAACAATGTTACCCGGCTGATCAATGTAAGTTTACCTGATGCAGGTTTTACGGTAAACACACTTTATCCTTTTCAGCGAAAAGAACCGGTGGGTTCTGTAAAATGGTATGAGAAACTGGGCGTGGCCTATAATGGCACCTTCAGAAATCAGTTTTCTTTTTATGATACAGCTTTTAAGCTGAAAGAGCTGATTGATACGCTGCAGTGGGGCGCCCAGCACAATTTTCCGGTTACACTGGCCTTGCCCCCGGTTGCCGGAGGTGCACTGATAATTTCACCGGGTGTTTCCTACTCACAGGTATGGGTAGCTCAAAAGCTGAGGCGCAAATGGAATTCGGCCACCCAGAAAGCCGATACCACGGTAACCAAAGGATTGTTTACTGACCATCAACTTTCTTTTTCATTGAGCTTTAATACTGCCATTTTCGGAACGTACCAGTTCAAAAATTCAAGAGTACTGGGCATTCGTCATGTAATAAGACCATCGGTGAGTTTTAACTACCGGCCCGATCTTTCCAAAAAACATTACTATACCGACACTCTGGTAAGGGGCTATGCCACCCGGTTCTCAGAATTTTCAGGCGCCATGTATCCCGGTTTTGGTGAAGGAAAAACAGGCGGTATCGGGTTTCAGTTTGACAACAACCTGGAGATGAAAGTCCGTTCTAAAAAAGATACGTCTGAAAATGCCATTAAAAAAGTAAGGCTGATTGACGGGTTTGGATTCACTACAGGTTATAATTTTCTCAGGGATTCATTGAAGCTGGAATACATTAATATTTATTTCCGCACCACGCTGTTTGAAAAAATCAACATCACGGCCAACTCCTTGCTGAACCCCTATCAGTCAAATGCAATCGGGCAGGACATTAATAAATATGCCTGGCAGGGCGGACGATTTAAACTGGGCAGGCTCACTGGCGGCAGCGTATCTGTAAGCACTAATTTCAAAAGCAAACCAAGGGACCCTAAAAAAGAAGAACAGCGGAAAAAGGAGGCTGAAGCCATGCTGGGCGATCCTTCACTTATTGCAGATCAGCAGAGGCTTTTAGACTATATGCAGCAAAACCCTTCTGAATTTGTTGACTTTAATATTCCCTGGCAGGTAAGCCTGGGCTTTTCACTTTCATTTGTAAACCGGTTTATTCCGGACAGAGGCAGGTTCTCTACCGACTTTACTTCCAATATGAACTTCAACGGAAGTTTTAATTTGTCGCCTAAATGGAATGTTTCGGTAAATGGTTTTTATGATTTCGATGGAAAAAACCTGCAGATGCTTCAGTTGGGTATTTCAAGAGATATGCACTGCTGGCAAATGTCCATTGATGTAACCCCTGTGGGCTTATACCGGCTTTTCAGTTTTTCCATCAGCCCCAAAGCTTCGGTATTACAGGATCTGAGGATTAACCGTTCCCGGTCTTTTCCCAATTTTTAGTGCTGGTTGCGAACGAAGTAGTCTTTCATAATCTCAAACACTTCTTCTTTCAGGGCTTTTGTGCTTTTAGTTCCTGTTTCAATGGCCGGCAAAAAATGTATTTCCAGCTTATGCGGGGAAAACCAGAGTCTTTTGTTAACCGGCAGCACTTTTTTGGTATTTAATATTACCGCAGGTATGATGGCAGTACCTGTTTCAACAGCAAGGCGAAAAGCACCGTCATGAAATTTCTTCAGTGGTTCAGCCGTCCGGTTGCGGGTGCCTTCCGGGTATATGGACATATGCATACCTTTTTTCAGCACTGCTTTCATTTTATCATAACTCCGGCGGCGGCTTTCTTCACTTTTTCTGTTTACCAGTACGGCACCCTTCATATAATAAAAACCAAAGAACGGCACTTTTACAAATGATGATTTGGCAATGGTTTTATTGGGGCCGGGTATGTAGGGGCAGGAGATAGGTACATCCATCAGCGAATTATGATTGAAGGTAACGATATAAACCCTGCCTTTTTGAAAGTGCTCCAGGCCTTTTACTTTCAGCGGGCAACCGACCCATTGCAACCACACATTCATCCACAGCCGGGCAATTCGTATGAATATATCCTGTCCTTTGGGTTCGGGTATCAGCCAGCAAAACATGGAAGGGATGAAGACAATGAGAAAAGTAATAATGAAGGTGGTCAACGCCCAAAGGGCCATTAAGCCCGCCAGTATGTTACGGATATTTTTCATTACAGTGTCCAGTCAACGGGGTCAATACCTTTTGATACCAGGTATTCATTGGTTTTGGAAAAATGTTTGCAGCCGAAAAAACCGGCGCTGGCTGACAGCGGCGACGGGTGTGCAGCCCGCAGCACCAGGTGCTTGCTTTCATCAATCAGGGCCCTTTTTTCCTGGGCAAACTTGCCCCATAATAAAAAAACCACATGCTTTTTTTTGCCCGAGATAGTTTTGATCACATGATCTGTGAACTGCGCCCATCCGATTTTGGAATGGCTCATTGGCTCACCCGACCTTACCGTGAGTGATGCATTTAACAAAAACACTCCCTGCTTTGCCCAATTGGTGAGATTGCCGTGATTGGGAATACGAAAACCAATATCATCATGCAGTTCTTTGAACATGTTGATAAGGGAAGGAGGGGGAGGCACACCGTTTTGCACGGAGAAACAAAGCCCATGAGCCTGGCCGGGGCCATGGTAGGGATCCTGCCCCAGGATAACCACTTTCACTTTATCAATTGGAGTGGTATCAAAAGCATTGAATATTTGCTTGCCGGGAGGATAAATGATTTTACCCTGTGATTTTTCTGTTTTTATATGATGAACGATCTGTTCAAAATAGGGCTGGCTGAATTCATTTTTCAGTGCTTCTTTCCAGCCGGGTTCTATTTTAACATCCATACTGCGGTTTAGAGGTGAAGTTAGTTAAAATGAAAAACCCTTCAGAAGAAGGGTTTTGTGATCCGGACAGGATTCAAACCTGTGACCCGCAGCTTAGAAGGCTGCTGCTCTATTCAGCTGAGCTACCGGACCATTTGCGACCCGCAAAGATAACTTAAATAAGGGTTTGACTAAAGCAAAAATTTAATTTCCGGGCAGCCTGAAACCATCCAAAAATATATTCACCTTCTGCTCCGGCCATTCCTTTTTGCTGAACGCATACATCACACCGATAAACTTTCCGTCTGTCCAGGCTTTTACTTTCCAGTTGTTCTTTTCATTGTCTTCCCAGTAGTCGAGAATGCCCCTGGTGTTTTCATTTTTGTTCAGCCGGTGGCCTTTCCCATAACCGGCCCCTTTAATGATATTGAAACGGCCTTTCAGAAAATCAAGATAAGCGGTCAGCAGTTCTTCTGCTGCATTTATATCAGCGGAAGGATTCATGAGTTTGACACAGATGATTCCGTAGGTTACATTTTCTTTTATGCACTCACCGGCGTAAACAGTGGATGAATCCGGGCTTTGGGATTCATCAAAAGTCATATCGCAATAAGTATAGAGGGAGCAGCCGGAACGGCTGACAGGTATCTTCTTCAGCCCCTGTGAAAATACAGGAGAGCTATTGGCCAGCAGTACTGCCAGCAGAAAGAATGGGGTACGTTTTTTCATGTGAATATTTTTATTATTTTTTGGCCACATGCCCGCCTGACCGGACGGGAAGGGGATTCACCATAAGATTTTCACCTGCCTGCCATGCCTTTGGCAGTTAAACCGGCAGGCAGGTCGGTGGTTGGCCCCGATAGCTATCGGGGTACCTCGAAAATTTGATGGCTCATTTCATGGTTTATTTTTTCTTTTCCGTCATTCCCGGAAACCGCAGACCTTCCAGGAAGATGCCTGTTTTTTTATCCGGCAGTTCTTTGTTGCTGTGCATATGCAGTACGCAAATAAAACAGCCGCTGGTCCATGCTTTTATTTTCCACTTATTCTTATCTGCATCCTCCCAGGTATCGTATATGCCGCGGGTATTATCGTCTTTGTTCAGTTTGTGGCCTTTGTCATATCCTTTACCCTTCACAATGCCATAATCCAGTTTTAAAAAATCGAGGATGGCAACCATGCTGTCTTCGGCTGCTGAAAGATCGGCAATGGGTTTTTTCAGTTTGATGCAATAAATGCCGTAAGTCACCCCTTCCTTTTCACAATCATCGGCATAAACAGTTGATCCGTCTTCCAGGTCATACACATCAAACCGTCCCGGAAGGCAAAATACTTCCACCGTACAGCCGGTGGTGCTGATGGCCACTTTTTGCGGGTCTTGTGCAGCAGCGGCGAAAAAATGAAAATAGCAACAAGCAGGGTGGCAGCAGGCGGTTCATTCCAAAATTTAAGTAAAGATAAAACCATCTGCCGTTTGGTTGCAATGTCCCGAAATTGTCCCGCCCAAATCGTTTAAATTGCGGCCTATGAGCCATTTTAACTACGGGGCCGACCATCTGACTGCCGGAAAAGCGATTGCTATAGCGAGGGGAGAACTGAAAGGAACACTGAATAAAGAAACGATTGCCCGCATCCATGCTTCGCAGCAAAATGTGGAGCAGATTGTGCAAGCCGGTAAAACCGTGTACGGTGTTAACACCGGTTTCGGCATTCTTGCCAATACTGCCATCTCTGCTGACGACACTGCCACCCTTCAATATAAATTATTACAAAGCCACAGTGTGGGTGTGGGGAACCCGATACCAATTGAAGTGGCCAAACTGATGCTCATTGCCAAAGTACATACACTGGCCAAAGGATACAGCGGTGTGCAGTTGGGTACAATAGAAAGAATTATCTGGCAAATGGATAATGACATAATACCCGTGGTGCCCGAAAAAGGCAGTGTGGGGGCAAGCGGCGATTTGGCGCCATTGTCACATCTGTTTTTACCCCTGATCGGATTAGGAGAAGTGTTTTATAAAGGCGCAAGGCATAAGACACAGGATACACTTAAGCAGTTAAAACTATCACCGGTACAGTTAGGCCCGAAAGAAGGATTGGCATTAATAAACGGCACACAATTCATTCTGGCCTTTGCAGTAAAATGTGTGCAGCGCATGCACAATTGCCTTGAAGCTGCTGATATCATCGGCGCTATGAGCCTTGAAGCGCTGACAGGTACCAAAGCCCCGTTTGATGAAAGATTGCATGAGCTGCGGCCATTCGCAGGAAATAAATTAGTTGCACAACGGTTGAGATTATTATTGAAAGATTCGGCCATCATGCAAAGTCATGTGGACTGCGGCCGGGTGCAGGATCCTTATTCTTTGCGCTGCATGCCCCAGGTGCATGGTGCATCAAGAAATGCCTGGCTGCATTTAAAAGAACTGACTGAAACAGAATTGAACTCCATAACAGATAATCCCATCATTCTTACTGCTGATGATACCATCAGCGGAGGCAATTTTCACGGCCAGCCGCTGGCATTGCCGCTGGACTATTGCTGTTTTGCTGCATCCGAGTTGGGTAACATTTCTGACCGCCGTTGTTATTTGTTGCTCGAAGGCAAATGGGGCTTGCCATTGCTGCTGATGAAAGATGTTGGGCTGAACAGCGGATTTATGATCCCGCAATACACTACCGCTGCATTGGTTTCCGAAAACAAAACTTTGTGTTTTCCTTCGAGCGCCGACAGCATTCCCACTTCACTGGGCCAGGAAGACCATGTAAGCATGGGCAGCATCAGCGGCAGGAAACTCAGCCGGGTGCTGGATAACCTCGAATTTATTCTTGCCATTGAACTGCTCTCTGCCTGCCAGGCCATAGAGTTCAGGCGGCCGCTAAAAAGCAGTGAACTGCTGGAATTTGCCCACGACTATGTTCGTGAATTTGTGAGCTTTGCAGAAGAAGACCGCATTTTTGCTGAAGATATCAACAAAGTGGCGGGCATTATCAAAGATTTCTCTTTTGTAGGGAAGGTGAATGAATTTGCGGGTATAAAAGGAGTTGTTTTGAACGATGGGTTTGAAGAATTTTCCTGAGACCTCTCCTTCCAGGAGAGGAACCGCACACAGCCCCCGCTTTTCAGAAACACTGTGCTTGTTCGGTATTTTCTCAGATGCTGAGTAAAGCACTGAAGCTGATGTGGTAGTTATGAAGTTTGGGTTAGCTGTGCAGTATCGTCCTTCTCCATCAGGAGAAGGATAAGAGCCTGCCTGCCGGAAAGCAGGGATGAGGCTTACATCTTCACCACAGCCTCCAGCGCCAGTTCAATCATCGGCTTTAATGCTTTTTCCCTTTCATCCGCTGAAATTTTTTCATGAGTGGGAATGATATCTGAAACAGTAAGCAGCGTAGCTGCTGATTTTTTTAAATAACGGGCATTGGCAAAAAGGGCAAAGGCTTCCATCTCTGCCGCCAACGCTTTGTATTTTTTCACAATGGCAGGCTTGCCTTTTTCAGTCCTGTAGAAAACATCGCCTGAGTGAATGGTTCCACTCTTCACATCAAGATTTAATTCTTTTGCAGTTGTATTGATGACGTCAAACGCATTGCCTCGGTGTTTGAAGCGGTCTGTTTTGTAACCAAAAGCACATGCTGCATAAGTCGATTCACTGCAGGCAATATCTACATTGATAAGATCAAATAAGTTCAATTTTTTTGTATAGGCCCCACAGGTGCCGATACGGATGATGCAGTCGGCCTCGTATTCGGTGTAGAGTTCATAGGAATAAATACCGATGCTGGGGCAGCCCATGCCGCTGGCGCCGACCGTTATTTCTTTGTCTTTATAAGTGCCGGTATAAAAGAAAATGTTCCGGGTGCTGCTCACCAGTTTGGGTTTGGTCAGAAAATTATCTGCTATATATTTTGCCCGCAGCGGGTCGCCGGGCATCAGTATGTTTTTCGCTATTTCACCGGGTTTGGCGCTTATGTGTAGGCTCATGCAAAAAAAATTAGGGCTGACAAGATATATTTTTTAAGACATATTCACGACTTTTAGGAATGTTTGTTTACAAGCAGCATCATTATTACGTTTATATTACAACAACTCCTGAACGAACCGTATTGTATATTGGGATGACCAATGATTTACCTCAAAGACTGGCTGAACATGGGGAAAACCGGGGTCAGGCAAGAACTTTTGCCGGTAAATACTACTGTTTCAATCTGATCTACTTTGAATACTTTCCTTATGTGATTAATGCACAGCAGAGAGAAAAGGAACAGAAGGGATGGCGAAGAGAGAAAAAGATTGATCTAATAAAAGCAAAGTACCCTGATTGGACATTCTTAAATAAATCTGTTTGTAAGGAATGGCCACCTAAGAAAGTGATCAGGAGGTATTAGGTACCTGAGATGCCTCCCCAGCCTGTGGTGACGAAGGAAGCATCGGCATGACAAGACTCTGCGAATTTGGAATGTTCTTCAGCTTTTCGGGTACTTGTTTCGCCGAGGAACGATGCGTCTCATGTTTATTCTCACTAACAAACTCTTCCTAACTTTGAACCAATAACCTGAATTAATGAGTACACTCACCCGTAACTACGACCCCGTAAAATACAAAACCCCCACAGGAACTAAACTTTCCTGCAAAGGCTGGATACAGGAAGCTGCATTACGTATGTTGCTCAATAACCTGAATCCCGAAGTGGCCGAACGGCCCTATGAACTGATTGTGTACGGCGGCAGGGGTAAGGCAGCCCGCAATTTTGAAGCATTGGATAATATTATCAAGGCGTTGAAAGTGCTGGAAAATGATGAATCATTGCTCATACAATCAGGCAAGCCGGTGGGTATTTTAAAAACACATAAGGATGCGCCGAGGGTTTTGATCAGCAACTCACAACTCGTACCCAACTGGGCCAACTGGAAGCATTTTGATGAACTGGAACAAAAAGGCCTGATGATGTTCGGGCAAATGACTGCCGGCTCATGGATCTATATCGGCTCTCAAGGGATTGTACAAGGAACATACGAAACTTACGCCGCAGTTGCGGACAAGCACTTTTCAAATCTCTCTGCGTCTTGTAATACCGAGGAACGAGGCATCTCAAAGACTGTGGACTCAAAAGACTCCTCTCCCGATAAAATCGGGATCGGAGTGACAAAACAGTATGAAAGTTTGGGTGGCAGCCTCAAAGGCACCCTTAATGTAACTGCCGGTTTGGGAGGAATGGGCGGAGCACAACCATTGGCCATTACCATGAACGAAGGCGTGGCGCTGATTGCTGAAGTAGAAGAGTGGCGCATTGACAAACGTATCGAAACAAGATACCTTGATGAGAAGTACCTTGATATTGATGAAGCGATTGACAAAGCTGTTAGCTACAAGCTGCAAGCTGCAAGCAAGAGTATCGGTGTGCTGTGCAATGCTGTTCACTTGTTGGAACGATTGGTTGAACGAAACATTATTCCTGATACACTTACCGACCAGACCAGTGCACATGACCCGCTGGTGGGATATATACCACATACACTTACCAACGAACAGGCCAATGTGCTGCGCACAGAAAACCCGACAGAGTACCTGCACCGTGCCTATGAAAGTATGTACCGGCATGTGCAACTGATGCTGCAACTGATGGATAAAGGAGCCATCACTTTTGATTACGGAAATAATATCAGAGCCCGGGCTTTAGATTTCGAAGCAAAACTTCCCGGAAATGATTTCGGGGGTTTCAAATCATTGAAATCAAGAACCCCCCTTGGGGGGGCGGGGAGGCTTTTTCCGGGTTTCGTTCCTGCCTACATCCGTCCTTTGTTCTGCGAGGGCAAAGGGCCGTTCCGCTGGGCAGCACTGAGCGGCGACCCGAATGATATTGCAGTTACCGATGACGTGATAAAGAATTTATTTCCCGACAACACTTCTTTGATGCGCTGGCTGAAGCTTGCCAAAGAAAAAATTGCGTTCCAGGGATTGCCTGCACGCATCTGTTGGTTAGGACAAGGCGAAAGAGAAAAAGCAGGTCTTGCTTTTAATGAACTGGTAAGAACAGGAAAAGTAAAAGCTCCCATTGTTATTGGGCGGGACCATTTGGATACCGGAAGTGTAGCATCTCCAAACAGGGAAACAGAAGCCATGCTGGATGGCAGTGATGCCGTAGCCGACTGGCCCATCTTAAATGCATTGGTAAATGTGGCCGGTGGTGCCAGTTGGGTTTCTTTGCACCATGGCGGCGGGGTAGGCATGGGATACTCGATCCATGCCGGTATGGTCATAGTCGCCGATGGAACAGAAGAAGCCGCAGACCGTCTCAGTCGTGTATTGAAAAACGATCCGGGCATGGGTGTCATACGTCATATGGATGCAGGTTATGAAACAGCAAAAGAAACGGCGAAGGCGAATGGTTTAGATATTGATTATAGAATAGGGAAGTAGCTTCCCTCTCCTTCAGGAGAGGGATTGAGGGTGAGGCTTGCTGATGGAACAGATGATGCAGAAGAAAGATTGAAAAGAGTGTTGAGGAATGACCCCGGGGATGGGTGTTATTCGTCACGCCAATGCTGGATATGACATAGCGAAACAAACTGCAAAATCTAATAATTTGAATTTGGTTGAGAGGGTAAATAAAGAATGACTGGTTTGAGCAGCATTATACATTTATGTCAATGTTATGCATGGGATTCAATTTAAGATAGAAATAGAGAATAGTAGCCCCAAAATTTGGCGGCGTATAGTGGTGCCATATGAGTATACTTTTTATAAATTTCATTTAGCAATACAGGGGGCGTTTGGTTGGTCTAATCAACACTTGTTCGAGTTTTCGGAAAAAGGACATCTTGATAAAGTATGTTATGCAGAACTAAATGAGGATAATACCGGGGATAATGAATTTGTAACCAAAGATGCTAAACGGTCAAAAATTAAATTAGTTTTTGTTAAGCATAGGGAGTTTAAATATATCTATGATTTTGGGGATATGTGGAGCCATAAGATAAAGTTCGAAGAATTAATCATTAATGAAATAGAAAGGCCATATTGTTTGGACGGCGGAGGGGCCTGTCCCCCTGAAGATTGTGGTGGGCTTGGGGGATATGAACAATTACTGAATTCCCTGAATACGCCCGGGCATCCGGAGCAAGAAACTTATATTAGATGGATTGGTCTTTCACACAAGGAAAGATGGGATGCAAATTTCTTCAGTGTACGGGAAGCCAATATCCGTTTATCCTTAATAGATTAATTGGTATCCGTTTTTAGCATTTGCCGGATAGTCCAATTCTTCTTAATTTGCATTTCATCTCATTATGAAATCATACAACTTAAAAGGCCGGTTCGCCAATAAAAAGGGAACGGTAGCTGTTAGTGTGCCGGTTATTCTTTTTAAAGAGGATAATGCCCAGATCGTTTTCTGCCCTGCACTGGATTTAAGCGGTTCAGGAAGCACTATAGCTGAGGCGCAGGAAAGTTTTGCCGCTACGGTGGAGGCATATCTCGATTATACCACCAACAAAGGAACACTTTGGACTGACTTAAAAAAACTGGGCTGGACAATAAATAAAAAGAAACCGGCCATACCGCCGCCCATGGCAGAACTGCTGGAATCCAACGATGAGTTTAGCCGGATTTTTGAAACCCACCCATATAAAAAATTTGATACCGGTGTTAACCTTCCTGCTTATGCCTGATGGGGAAGCTTAAAAATATTTCGCTCAGGCTTTTCAGAAGCTATCTGCAATATTGTGGTTTGAAGCATATCCGTACCAAAGGTGGGCATGAGATATGGAGTGCCAAAGAGCTAACCCGACCGGTAGTGCTGCAAACACATGTCGACCCTATACCTGAGTTTATCGTAAAAAAATAACCTGCGAACTATTGGCAAAACAGAACAGCATTTATTGGAATGCTTAGGTGAGTAATGATAAAGCCCAAGTAAGGTATTGGTTGGTTAAATCAGTTGATATTATTTATCTTAACAATTGAAAGCGCCGATCGTTATTGGCCGTGACCATTTGGATACCGGAAGTGTAGCATCTCCAAATAGGGAAACAGAAGCGATGCTGGATGGCAGTGATGCCGTAGCCGACTGGCCCATCTTAAATGCATTGGTAAATGTGGCCGGTGGTGCCAGTTGGGTTTCTTTGCACCATGGCGGCGGGGTAGGCATGGGATACTCGATCCATGCCGGTATGGTCATAGTCGCCGATGGAACAGAAGAAGCCGCAGACCGTCTCAGTCGTGTATTGAAAAACGATCCGGGCATGGGTGTCATACGTCATATGGATGCAGGTTATGAAACAGCAAAAGAAACGGCGAAGGCGAATGGTTTAGATATATACCAGGATGAAAAATTATTAACCGGCTGGGCGGGCCTGATGAAGGCCTATATTGCCCCGAAAGAAAAAAAAGGTTTCTTTGAAATCAGGGATAATGTTGTTCTTGTAATCGAATATCGCAACGAAGGAACGAACCAGGGTATCCGCCGCAAAATACCTCTGACCAATACACAGAATAAATCGGAGGAAGATGTGCTGCAGGCCGTTAATTTTTTCTGGAAAGAATACAAAAGGGAAACCGGGCCAGGGTTGATGTAATAATTATTTCTTACTGATCCGGTACATATTTCCTCCGTCGGTAACAGCAAACAACATCCCGTTCATATAAGCCACATCCCTGAACCTTTCGTTCTTATCGGTAAGCAGTTTTTCCTCACCCGCCACTTTATTATTAACTATGACCAGCCGGCAGATATGTGCGCTGCTGAGGCCGCCGATGAAAAGGTTGTTTTTCCATTCAGGAATGGCATCGCCGCGGTAAAAAACCATGCCGCTGGGCGAAAGCACAGGGTCCCAGTAATACACCGGCTGTTCCATACCGGCCTTTTGCTGTATGCCATCGCCGATGGTGCTGCCGCTGTATTCAATACCGTAAGTGATGGTGGGCCAGCCATAATTTTTACCAGGTTTAATGATATTGAGTTCATCGCCTCCGCGGGGGCCAAACTCGGCTTCCCATAATTCGCCGGTTACAGGATGTATATCGAGGCTTTGTGCATTACGTATGCCATAGGCATAAATTTCAGGCATGGCATCCTGACGGTTTAAAAAAGGATTGCCGGGCGCCGGCTTACCGTCTTTGGTAATTTTAAAAATCTTACCAAGGCCAGAGTTCAGCCCTTGCGCCTGTTTTCTTCCCTCCATTATGGATCGTTCGCCTGTGCTTACAAACAGGTGCCCGTCTTTATCAAAAATGAGCCGTGACCCGTAATGCAGCGTACTTCGCAGGGCAGGGGTAGCCCGGAAGATTACCACAGGGTTTTCAATAATACCGGCTGCTTCATTCAGTTTTCCTTTTGCCACTGCCATCAGGTTGCCGTTGCCGGATTTTTCGGAGAAAGACCAGTAGATGATTTTGTTACTGCTAAAATTCGGGTCCAGCGCCACATCCAGCATACCCCCTTGTCCACGGTCATCCACGGCAGGAAAGCCTGTAATTTTTTTTACCAGCGGGCCGGCGGCATTGTGTATTTCCATATAGCCGCTTTTTTCTGTAAGCAGCAGCCGTCCATCGGGCATGGGTACCACAGCCCAGGGCCTGCCCAGCCCCTGGGCTATCTTTTCCACCTTATAGGCTGTTCGGGTCTTTACGGCACCAATCCTCGTTTGACCTGCAAAGGCGGGTTTGTATTCCGTGTTGGCTCCAGTGGTTTCTACCGGCGGGAGGCGGCTGGTATCGCCTGCATCAATTTTAGAGTATGTTGAGACATTTTGGTTGAAATAGTCTGCCGAGTAAAATATGGCGGATGAAATTGCGCCTAAAAATAATGTCTTTGTTTTCATGTACTGTCTGAATGAACCGTAAAAATAGCATAACAGCCTGATAAAGCTATCGTCAACTGTTTCACCGGTGCCATTTCATGCTACCTTTGACATTTCTGAACATATGAGAAAATTCTTTACGGCTCATATATTGCTATTCTTCGGGAATCTGCTGTATGCCCAGGAACTCAGCCAGATCAGTTTTTCTTCAGGCAGTAACCTGTCCCATTTATCGCTGCTTACCGACCGGGAAGTACTGATCCGTATTTCGGAAGATGGTAAAATTCTGGAATGGGGAATCGAAGTACAGTCTTTCCGTATCAATGATTATTATGCTCCCCGTTTGCAGCCATACCCGGGCAGGGTGGAGTATTATGGCCCGGAAGCAGATTCTGTTTCAAGAGGCAAAGTAAAAAGCATCGGCTCAGCGGTTATCACTTATTTTGAGGCTTACGAGACTGCCGAAAAAATCGGGAAAGTGAAATCAGTAGGCCGTCTTTTCTTTGACTATTTCGGCCGGTACGACAACAAGGTGCTTCAGAATAAAATAAAATTAATCGGCAGTCTTTCAATTGACTATTATTCCACCTTTGATGACCCGGCTTTGCAGGGAAAGTTAAAGGCGGCAGGCAGCACCCCGATTACCTATTATTCTTCTTTTGATGACAGGTTTATCCGCGGCAAGATCAAAAGCATCGGTTCTGTAAATTATCATTGGTACACTTCGCTTGACAGGCAGGGGTATGGCGGCGGCCTGAAATCGGGCCCCTTACGGCAATACACAGCCGGTGTGTTATATATACTTCTGTGAAATTCACCGCCGGTACAAGTTATTCTCATATCATGACATGATATAAATCAGTTCATCCTGTTTACGTCCTGAAGCCGTCCTGATTAATTTTACGGTACATCATCCTGTTGAACCTGTGAAACCCTGCACCGGATTTTTTTTGGGGAAATGCCATCCTGCTCTGGTAACGCTATACGGTGCGATAACCCTGTTTATGGCAGCCTGTGCAGGAAGTAAAAAGCAAACAGCCTTCGGTGATTTCCAGTATAACCAGTTTAAAGATTCTTTGCTCCAGACTGAAACAAACCGGCAGGCCGATACCACAAATATTTTTGACAGCAAATCATTTATCCCGGATGTGCATTCGCTGGACACCCTGCTGGTAAGAATCGACACCTTCTGGCAGCAGGAAGAAGCACATCTTATGGCCCATCTTGACAGTTTGAAGAAGGGGCTGGCAAAAGATCCCGGCTTTTCGGCTGCAGATAAGGCTATCATCAGCGAAAACATAAAGGCAGTGGATTCTTTTCTGATGACAAAAGACTCAGCCCGGACCAGCGCCTGCACTATCGGTGACTGCATCCTGTATGTGGTAATTGACAAATCAAAACAGGTACTGTACCTGTACATACTCGGAGAACTGAAAGACAGCTTTCTGGTATCCACCGGCAGCGGAAAAAAATATGAAACCCCGGAGATGGAGCTTCATCCGCAGGGACCGGTGCTTACCCGGTATACCTCCCGGAAGTTTCCGGGAGGTAATTATCAGGGTATGGGTAATATGCCTTATGCCGTTTTCCTGAAAAACGGATATGCCATTCATGGCACCACACCGGGCAACTATTCCAAACTGGGTACCCGGGCCTCGCATGGTTGCATCCGGCTGCATCCGGATAATGCCAAGTTGTTTAATACCCTGGTAAAAACGGTTGGCCTGGAGCAAACCTGGGTATCTGTCAGGGATTCACTCCGGTAATAAATTATTAAAATGAAAAAGCACCACAGGTTCATTTATACAGGATTTAAACACCTGGCGCACCCGGTCAGAATTCGTCTTATTTTTACTTCAGGAAATAACAAATTATGAAACCTTATTCAGCCTTATTCGTTGCCATTGCTGCAGGATTACTGTCCATGGCAACTTTCAATTATGCTTCAGCCCAGCAATACAAACTGAAACAAACTAACAGTATGATGGGAATGAAGTCAGAGACAACTATCTATGTAAAAGGCATGCGGAAAAGAACAGAGCAGGGGGCTATGATGGGGATGCCCGCCCAGCCTGTGACCATTGAACAATGTGACCATTGAACAATGTGACCTGCAACGTACCATTAAAATCAATGATAAAAAGAAACTCTATTTTATTGAGCCTTTTGCAAAGGAATCTGAAGATGAAGTGATAGATGAAGATACCAAACCTGTAAACAAGTCAAAACAAGTTACCACTACACCCAGAAAAGGCGGTACTATTACAAACTGGTATAACATAACCGATACGGGAGAAAGAAAAAAAATGTTCGGATTTACCGCCCGGCATGTGTGGACTTATCAGAAATTGAAACCTTCTCCGAATGCCTGCAGTATGAAGGACAGTTTTATTATTAAAAACAGACGGATGGTATATTGATCTTCCTCAGTTCAACTGTCCAGTAAGATACAGACCAACAAAAACAAATCCTTCGGCGGAAAAGGAAAAACCCGATTGCCAGGATAAATTCATTACCCGCAGAAGCGGTAAGGGTAAACTTGGTTTTCCGTTGATTGAAACCACTACTTATATCATGGGCGGCAAGAGGGAGACCGATGAATTTAAGTCGGATTTGGAAACGCTGGAACTCACAACCATGAAGCTGGATTCCATGCTTTTTGAAATTCCACCCGGTTATAAAGAAGCGAAAAGTGAAGATGAACTGCAGGAGAAGCTTGATATCAATGAAATGATGAAGCAATATCAGCAGAATGACCAGGGTAAAGAAGAAAATAACAAAGTGGTATCCGGTGAGAAGAAAGCCGGTATGATTCGGATAGGTGTGTATGAACCCAAAAACGACGGTCAGCTTCAGGGGCCGTTATTGCAGCAGCATATTGTAACGATGTTGTACAGCGGTAACGTAGAAGCAGTGGCAGTTGCTTCCGAAGAGGATGCCCGAACTAAGAATTGCGATATGGTGCTGAGTACCGATTTTTTAAAAGTGAAACAGGCCAGTAAAGTGGGCGGTTTGCTCAAGGCGGTTAAGAACAATGACCCTTCTGCGGCGGTCTCATTTAATATTGAGGCAAGTATGATGCTCACCAGCCTGACTGACGGGTCAGTCCGCTCAAAGCAAAATGTAAACGGCAAATTTGAAGGGCAGGCTGATGAAGCAGCCAAAAAATCGCTGGATAAGGGGTGTGAACTGCTGCTGAAGGATTTAAAATAATCCTGTATCCGGCATTTCCGGGCAGCAGGCCATACTGTATTGTTTTATTCATGAGAGAAATTTTTTGCCTTTGATTTCTTCAATCTTTTACTTTTGTCCCGGTAAAAAAATTTTATTGCCAACCCATTGCCCGCCATGACCAATTCATACCTGGACCTTGTTAAGCAAACCTTTAATTTTCCTCAGGAAGGAATTGAGGTTAAAGACGGCAATCTTTTGTTCAACGGGGTGGACCTGAAAGCCCTCATCAGTAAGTATGGCACACCCCTCAAACTCACCTACCTCCCTAAAATCGGTATGCAGATTAAAAAGGCCCGCCAGTTATTTGCTGCCGCTTTCAAAAAGCACAAGTATGAAGGCAAATATTTCTATTGCTATTGTACCAAAAGCTCTCATTTCAGTTTTGTTGTGGAAGAAGCGCTGAAAAGCGATATTCATCTTGAGACCTCCTATGCCTACGATATTGAGATCATTAAAAAACTGTATGCCCGGAAAAAAATAACAAAAGACACCTATATCATTTGCAATGGCTTTAAACAAAAAGGGTATACAAGACGGATTGCCGGCCTGTTGAATGCCGGCTTTACCAATGTTATACCCGTTCTGGATAATAAGGAAGAGCTGAAAGATTATGCCCAGTCTGTAAAAGTTCCTTTCAAACTCGGCATCCGGGTGGCTGCGGAAGAAGAACCCAGCTTTCCCTTTTACACCTCAAGGCTGGGAATAAGAGCCAAAGATATTCTGGAGTTTTATGTGGACAGGATAGAAGGATATGAAAGCAAGTTTCAGCTGAAGATGCTGCATATTTTCCTGAATAAGGGCATCAAAGACGATATCTACTACTGGAGTGAACTGAATAAGGTTATTAACCTGTATTGCCAGCTAAAAAAAATTTGTCCCGAACTTGATTCGATTAATATCGGCGGGGGTTTTCCCATTAAACATTCACTTGGGTTTGAATACGACTACCAGTTTATGATCAATGAAATTGTGAAAAACATCAAAACTGCCTGTAAAAAAACCAAGGTGCCGATGCCAAATATCTTCACGGAATTCGGGAGCTACACGGTAGGAGAGAGTATGGCTCATATTTACAGTGTGATATCAGAAAAAGTGCAAAATGACCGGGAAACCTGGTATATGATCGACTCATCTTTTATCACCACTCTCCCCGACACCTGGGGTATTGGCGAGAAATTTCTGATGCTGCCGGTAAACAAATGGGACCAGGACCATCAACGGGTGGTGCTGGGGGGTATTACCTGCGACAGTCATGATTATTATGACTCGGAGGAACATATCAATGAAGTCTTCCTGCCTAAGATCAACGGGAATAAAGAGCCTTTGTACGTTGGATTTTTCCATACCGGCGCCTACCAGGATCAGATCAGTGGCTATGGAGGCATTAAACACTGCCTCATCCCTTCGCCCAAACATATAATTGTCGGGTATGATAAAAACGGGAAACTGACGGACTGGGTGTATGCCCGGCAACAAACCGCCCAAAGTATGCTCAAGATACTTGGATATAAATAGGCGCCGGTAAAACTCATGCTAAAAGCCCCGCTCTGAGGCGGGGCTTAACTTTTTAACGGCTTTGCCGGCTGTATCTTCTCCACTCATCATATTCCCATCGGGTGTAGCGCAAACTGCCCAGGTAGCTTTGATCAATATAAAACCGGTTATCATACCCCTTCCAGTACAAATAGCCCGAAGGGCTCCGGTGATAAAACCTTCCGTTGGGATGCTGCTTCATAATAAAACCTGGTGTGGGAGTAATGATCAGCATTGCAGGGGCATAATACCGGGGCGGCGGCGGAGGAACTGAGTGTCGGTAAACCTCTGGCTCCCGGTATTCTTTTTCTTCCTTCTTTTTCTTTTTGGTGGCCCAAACCCTGCTGGGCTGGCAACCGGAAAAAATAATAGCAGCGGCGCCTGCCGCTAGGAAAAGCATAAATGTTCGTTTCATAGCTGTTTTTTTGGGTTAAGAGATGCGGATTATTGCGAAAAGATTTTATTCATCACGGCTTTTCTTTTGCCTGACGCCATTAGCAGCGCTGGTTTTTGCTACAGGCTTATCGATGAAAGGAGTTGTAGTTTTCACCAGCGGTTCTTTAATTTCCTTCGATACGGTTATTGAGTCAGATTTAGGTTTTGCAAGGGGAGAAGCAGGATAAATCATTGCAAGGTTATCCAGGGCGATACTGTTTCCGGAAGTATCCCTGCCCATTATAATATCTGTTGTTACCCAGTCGCTGGTGTTCTTCTCAGTACTGTCAATATCAAGAAACCGCAGGGCCAAAGCCTGGCTGTCGTTTACAGGAGGGTTTCGGGGAGCAAACAGTTTACTGGTGTATTCTTTGCTGGCGGAACAACTGGCGGCCAGCGCCACGATGAGCATGAGGGCGACCGCTTGTAATATTCTTACTGTTTGCATGTCTTCAGGGTTTATTTTAGTTAAATAAATCCAACGCATTTATGTTTCAATTCATTTGCCACAAACTCTTAAAATCATTTTGTATGAAATACTTTTTCATTGTCTTAACAGTATTCTTTTTGGGGACAACTGTAACAGCGCAAACCGCAGAGGATTCTGTAAAGGCAGTCATCAACACTGTGTTTACGGCCATGAAGAAAGCTGATGGCGATATGCTGAAGAGTTGTTTCTCCGACAGTATCATTCTTCAAATGATAGGGAGAAATAAAGAAGGAAAAACAATTGTCAGGAATGAAAACCCACAGGCCTTTGTAGACCAGGTCAGCCGGGCCAAGCCCGATTCGCTGGATGAAAGAATAAGTTTTGAAACAATAAAGATTGACGGGCCCCTGGCAATTGCCTGGACTCCTTACAGTTTTTACTTTAACGGGCAATTCAGCCACTGCGGGGTCAACTCTTTTCAATTAGTCCGCTTCAACGGTGTTTGGAAAATACAGTACATAATAGATACAAGACGCAGACAGGGGTGCGCCAGTCAATAAAAAACCCTCCGTGGAAACGGAGGGTTTAAACCAAAACCAACTGCTTATGAGAAATCGTTTACAGCGATTAATTTATTTTTATTTCTGTTGCTGATGCTTTGACTTCCTCTTTCCCCGGAAGGTTTAATACCAGCACTCCGTTGATGTAGGAAGCGCTGATATTCGTTGCATCAATTTTTTTATCTATTGTGAAAGATCTCTTAAAAGAACGATAGCTGTACTCCCGGCGTATTTGTTTTTCGGTTTCCTTTTTTACCTCGGTTTTTCGCTCTGCAGAAATCGTAAGCAGGTTATTTTCCAGGTTCACTTTAAAATCAGCTTTTTCAAATCCGGGCGCCACTACTTCCATTTCAAATGCATTTTCCGTTTCTTTGACGTTTACAGGAACCGAACCCTTCGTCATGTTTCCGTCATATTCCTGCCTGAACAATACAGGCAGTTCCGAAAACAAATTATCAACAAAGCTGCTGAGGGTGCCTTCAAACGGCCTGCTGTTACATTTTACGCTTGTCATGTTTATAAAGTTTTGTATTTTAAAAATTTTGCAATCTGCTTACAATTCTCAAATGTTGTTCCGGCACAGTCTGAGTGAACATTATGTCGGGTTTGGGTATTGATAGGAGGACAGAATTTCCGAAAAAAGGAATTTTTGCTGACAGAATTTCTATGACCCCCTTAAGGCTGACTGCAACGACAGGTAAATTATCTAGCTTTGTACCTTAATTTATAAAACCAAGAAATTATGTATCCTGAAGAAATAGTAATCCCCATGAAAGAAGAGCTCACGGAAAATGGGTTTATTGAATTACTTACCTCATCGGAGGTTGAGTCGCAGCTTGAGAAAGAGGGCACCACGCTGGTGATGATCAATTCTGTTTGCGGGTGTTCGGCAGGCACAGCCCGCCCCGGTGTGCTGATGGCTGTTGCTAATACCCCAAAAAAGCCTGATTATCTCACTACCAGCTTTGCCGGTTTTGATACGGAAGCTGTAAAAACGCTCCGCCGGCATTTAATGCCTTATCCTCCATCATCCCCGTCAATCGCCCTGTTTAAAAATGGCCGGCTGGTGCATTTTATAGAAAGACACCAGATAGAAGGAAGGCCTGCCCAGGTAATTGCGCAGAACCTAATAGGGGCCTTTGAGCAGTATTGCAATTAAAATACACCGGTGCAGTATTGAGGCTGAAATTTTCTTTCAGCCTCAACTCATTGCCATAGTCTGTATATTCGCTTTCTTTAAATTACAGCATGTATCCCAACCTGTATTATGCTTTCAAGGATCTTTTTGGCATTGAAATAGAAAAGCTCCGGTTCATCAATTCTTTCGGCTTTTTTGTTGCTATCGCATTTATTGTGGCAGCTATTCTGTTGGCAAATGAACTCCGGCGTAAAAGCAAACAAGGTCTGCTTCAGCCGACAGAAATACAAGTCTTGGTTGGTCAACCGGCCACTGCAGCTGAATTATTACTGAATTTCCTTCTCGGTTTTCTTCTTGGCTACAAGATTCTGGCTCTATTTATCATGAAAAGTTCAGCCACTGACGACCCTCAGGCCTTTATTTTTTCAACCCTGGGCAGTTGGCCAGCAGGCATCGGGCTGGGCTTACTTTTTGCTGGTTTAAAGTGGTGGGATAAGAACAAAAAGAAACTGGCCAAACCAGAAAAAAGAACTGTCAGAATATGGCCGCATGACAGGGTAGGAGAGATTACGATTTTAGCCCTTGTTTTCGGGTTACTCGGAGCCAAACTCTTTGACATTTTTGAAAACTGGAGCGGCTTTTTAAAAGACCCTCAGTCATATATTTTTTCCCCGTCGGGGCTAACGATGTACGGAGGCCTCATCTGTGCAGCCCTTGCCATATGGGGGTATGCAAAGAAGCATAAAATTGGTTTTTGGCACCTGAATGATGGCGCTGCCCCTTCCCTGATGCTGGCCTATTCTATCGGCCGCATTGGCTGCCAGGTGGCGGGTGACGGCGACTGGGGAATTCAAAGTGATTTGTCAAAAAAGCCAGGGTTTTTTCCTGATTGGATGTGGTCTTATAAATTTCCCCGTAATGTGAATGAGACCGGAATACCAATTCCGGGCTGTACAGATACTAAATATTGTAACCAGTTGGAATTTGGTGTTTATCCCACTCCATTTTATGAGGTGGTTGCCTGTTTTATTCTCTTTGTTATTCTTTGGTCTCTAAGGAAAAAAATTAAAATACCTGGGCAACTTTTTGCTTTGTATCTGATTTTTAATGGGTTTGAAAGGTTTTTTATAGAAAAAATCAGGGTAAATAACCGGCTTAGTTTGTTTGGGTTTAATCCCACCCAGGCCGAGGTTATTTCTACCCTTCTTTTCCTTGCCGGACTGGGTTTGTGGATATATTTAAGCCGGAGGAACAGGCAAAAGAAAGCCATTTCCGGTGCATAATTATTCGGCCTCAGGGCTTTCTGTTTTTAGTTTTCTTTTGAATCTAGTGGTTTGTACACCCCTTGTTGGTAATTTTTGAAAGGGGAGCTATGAGATACCACGATTAATGAATACCTTTGCAGACAGTCCCGGACGGTGAATTTCAATTTATTGCAATTAACTATCCATTTGTAACAGTTTGCAAACAATGACTGTCATTATTTCGTTGATTATTAAATTTCTTTAGTTATGCGGCAGCTCAAGATTGCTACCCAGATTACGAACAGGGATTCCCAGGCAGTTGAGAAGTATTTGCAGGAGATTTCAAAGATTCCCATGATCACTCCGGAAGAAGAAACAACGCTGGCTCAGCGGATTAAAATGTTCAACCGGAACCCTGTAGATTCTCAAAGGGCCCTGGATAAGCTGGTTCAGGCCAACCTTCGTTTCGTAGTTTCTGTGGCCAAGCAATACCAGCATCAGGGGTTGTCACTTAGTGACTTGATTAACGAGGGTAACCTCGGCTTGATTAAAGCGGCACAACGCTTTGACGAAACCAAAGGTTTCAAATTCATTTCTTACGCTGTGTGGTGGATCCGCCAGTCCATACTGCAGGCGTTGGCAGAGCAGGGCAGATTAGTCCGCCTGCCTCAAAACAAAATTGGCACCTATAACAAGGCCAACAAGGCTTACATGGCTTTTGAGCAGGAACATGAAAGAGAGCCTTCCACCGAAGAACTGGCTGAACTGCTGGAGATGAGTGAAACGGAAATCAACAACATTTTCCAGAGCAACACCCGTCACACATCGCTTGATGCACCCGTGCATGAGGCAGAAGATGTGGCTATGGGCGACCTGCTGGAAGGCAGTGATGATACCGATGATGATGTGATGAAAGACTCCCTGCGAAATGAAATCCGCAGGGTATTAAAATCACTCAGTCCCCGTGAGGCGGAAATCGTAAATGCTTATTTCGGACTTGATGGAGAGAATGGGGTGACCATTGAGCAGATCGGGCAGAAATACGACCTGACCAAGGAACGTATCCGCCAGATAAAAGAAAGGGCCATTAAGCGGCTTCAGAAAGCAAGGTACAGCAGTGCGCTGAAAGCATATCTCGGCTAAAAAAAGATGGGTTTAAAATAAGCTCCCGTCTCGTTCACCTGCATTTGCAGAAAGAATGAGACGGGTTGTTTTTTTACGTTTGCCCTACACATTTATCCCCGTTGGCTGTTAATTTTGTATTGTACATGAAAACTTTTTGTCTCTCCGCCTTTATCCTTTTTGTTGCACTGCCTGCAGGTTGTGAAAGAGCCGTGGACTTTAAGCTGAATGAAACAGAACCCAGACTGGTGGTTGAAGCCACAATTGAAAACGGTCAGCCACCGGTGGTGTATCTTTCCAAAAGTATCGGGTTCTTCTCCAAAATTGATCCCCCGACCCTCGTCAATAGTTTTGTAAGGAATGCTGAAGTTTATGTTTCCAATGGTACACTTACACATAAGCTGAATGAATATGCTGTACCGGTTGGAGGGGGTTTACATTTTTACTACTATTCAATTGACTCTTCGGCACCGGTCACACTTTTTTTGGGCGAATTGAACAAAAGGTACTCCCTGAGGATTTTGGCCGAAGGCAGGGAATACAATGCGGAGACCAGCATTCCGGATACCACCCGCCGGATTGATTCACTTTTCTGGAAGCCTGCGCCGGCCGGCAATCCGCCGGAGAAAGTAGCTGTAATGGTAAGGGCATTTGACAGGCCCGGCTTTGGAGATTATATCAGGTACTATACAAAAAGGAACAGAGAGCCATTTTACCCCGGGCTCAACTCCGTTTTTGACGATCAGATAATTGACGGAACAAGTTATGAGGTACAGGTGGAAAGAGGAATTGACAGGGCCAGAGAAACCACCAGCGAGGGCTATTCATTTTTCAATAAGGGGGATACAGTTATTTTAAAGCTTTGCAATATTGATAAGGCTACTTATGATTTCTGGCGAACGATGGAATTTAATTATGTAAGCATCGGCAACCTCTTTTCAACCCCCGCCCGGGTTGTCAGCAATATCAGCGGCGGCGCCCTTGGCTATTTTGGCGGTTACGGGGCTAAATTCCGAACTGTCATCATTCCCCGCTAGTTTTTTATTCACAGGTTTGTATGTTGCTGAATTAAGGTCGTGTAACCGACCCTGCCGATTGAACATTTACCATTAATTTTACCGGATTCTGTAAGAAGCTTTAAATAGATAGAGATGGATGCATTGGAAAGGATCACCTGTTTGATTATCGGATCAGGGCCTGCCGGGTACACCGCAGCCATTTATGCGGCAAGGGCCAATCTTAAACCTGTTTTGTACCAGGGTATTCAGCCAGGGGGACAGCTGACTATTACTACAGAAGTAGAAAACTATCCCGGTTATGCTGATGGCGTGCAGGGACCGGAGATGATGGTTCATTTTGAAAAGCAGGCGGCCAGAATGGGCGCTGATATCCGCTATGGGTTGGCCACAAAAGTTGATTTTTCATCACAGCCTTACAAAGTACAGATTGATGAGGAAAAATGGATTGAAGCCGATTCAGTTATCATAGCCACCGGCGCATCAGCCAGATGGCTGGGTCTGGAAAGCGAACAGAGGCTGAACGGGTACGGAGTGAGCGCCTGTGCTGTTTGCGATGGTTTTTTCTTTCGGGGAAAAGAAGTCGCTATTGTGGGGGCCGGTGATACCGCTGCCGAAGAAGCGTTATATCTTTCGAAGCTTTGCACCACGGTGCATATGTTGATCCGCAGGGATGCCATGCGGGCAAGTAAAGTAATGCAGAAAAGGGTACTTCAAAGCCCCAATATTAAAATATACTGGAATACAGAAACAGATGAGGTGCTGGGAGAAAAGCATGTAACGGCAGTACGCATCAGAAATAATAAGACAGGAGAAAAGCAGGAGATACCGGTGAGTGGTTTTTTCGTTGCCATTGGCCATGAGCCTAACTCAGCCATTTTTAAAGGCATGATAGATATGGACGAGGCCGGCTACATTAAGACTATACCCGGTACATCCAAAACAAATGTGGAAGGAGTATTTGCGGCCGGTGATGTGCAGGACAAAATTTACAGGCAGGCAGTAACCGCCGCGGGCAGCGGTTGTATGGCTGCGCTGGATGCCGAAAGATATCTGGGAGCAAAAGGTATCCATTAAATAACAGTTATGATAACGGTTGAACTAAGACAGGTCCGGTTCTTTGCTTATCACGGTTTGCACCCTGAAGAAAAAAAGACGGGGAATGAGTTTGAAATCACCCTCTCTGTTTCATATGAACCGGAACATGATATTATAAGCGATATTCATTCCACCATCAACTATGTACGTTTGTATGAATTGGTGCAGGCAGAAATGCGAACACCCGTTGATCTGCTGGAAACGCTGGCTGCAAATATTGCAGGTTCCGTTAAATCTGCATTTCCCCAAACCAAGAATATCCTGGTTTCAATCACAAAACTTAATCCGCCCATAGCGGGTTTTTTTGGAAAAGTAAAGGTGATTCTTAAGAGGGAATTTTAAATCACTTTCGTCTTCCATTTACCGCTTCTTATATACAGGAACGAAAGTATAAAAAGGACCGACCAGTAAAGAATTTCTGACGCCCAGGCCCATACCAGACCCAGGTTCCATACTTTCAGCACCAGCCAGATATAAAGAGTGTAAAGCAATATGGCAATTATTTCAATGGCAAGATTGATTTTGGTATTACCGGTACCGGTTACGGAGTTCAGCCATACAGTAGCAATTGACATAAATAATATACCAGCCGTTACCATCCTGATTACAGGAACTGCATCTGAGGAAAAGCTTTTATCCCTTCCGAAAATGCTCAGGAACAGGTCCGGGAACAAGTTGGCAACTACGCAAAGTATAAAAGTGAAACCAAAGCTGAACCGCATTATCTTATTGATAAGCGGAATAACCGCTTCCTTTTTTCCCTGACCAATTACATTGCTCACCATGGCATTGGCCGTGCTGGCAAATGCCCAGCAGAAAATACCGAATATGCCAAAGATCGTTCGCATGGTATTGCTGATGGCCAGTTGTCTTTCTCCCTTGTGTTCAATAAACAAATAAAACAGTAGCCAGGCAAGTATACTCAAGAGGTATTGGGCCACCAACGGCGATGATATCCGCACTATAAGTGCCGCCAAATGCGAATTATACCTTCTGTGTTCAAACAGGCTGAAGCGGTGATGAAATTTTTTATACAGCAGTATTGAAAGTACCACCAGCAATCCCGTTGCTTCCGCTATCACAGAAGCATAAGCTGCGCCATCAAAACCCAGACGGGGCATTCCAAGATTACCAAAAATAAGTGCATAGTCCAGCAGGATATTTACGCCGGCCTGCAGCCAAAAGCCGTATTTCATATACCGGCTGTTGCTGGTGCTTACCAGCAGGGCATTACACATCTGAAAGAGGTATAAGAAGGGCACACCCCAAACCCTTATTTTTAAAAAGCCTATTGCTTCATCATAAACCTTTTCAGAGCGGATACTTTGAGATAATATCCATGGTCCGATGACGTAAGTAATAAAAACTGCGATGGCGGCAAAAAACATTGCAATCCACATACCCTGGATAAACAGCCTCCCCAGTTCTTCAGGGCGGTTTTCGCCTGCCCTGCGGGATAGCAGGCCCTGCAGGCCGCTGTTCAATCCGTTACCGGCCAGCGAAAAGATGAGATAAAAAACGCCGGTTATACCGGCTGCACCCAGTATTCTTTCGGCTATCTGAGCATCATCATCAATACGGCCAAGGAATGCCATATTAATAACAAGATTTAAATTGGGAACCAGCAATGCAAGGCTGATGGGTAATGCAATTTTCAGTATCTGCCTGTTGCTAACCTCTACCCGCAGGTCGTTGTATATTGTTTCTGTTGCCATTATAAAAGTGGCGCAAACCTACGATAATTAAAATTTGTCTATTATTGCAGCGTTTGAAAAAAATATTTGACATATCATCTTCTGTAAAGGGAGAAATAGTGCAGCCGGTTTTAAGTATCAGGATAGGGGAAAAATACTTCTGCTATGCTGTTTCAGCTTATTCTTCGGGAGAATGCCGGGATCTTTCTTACTGGACTAACGATGAAATAAGCGCTGATTCTGTTTCTGAAATATTGCAGGATGATAAAGCACTGAATCATTCATTTTACCAGGTAAAAATCTGTTATGATTATTCCGGCAATACCCTGGTGCCCGGCGCAGGTTTCCGGCATGAGGATGCGAATTTGTTCAAACTAAATGTCCCCGGATCAACGGCAACCATCACTGAAAAGATAGGGGAATGGCAGTTGTATAATGTTTACCGTGTACCTAAGGGAATACATGATTTGCTTACCCGAAAATTTCCTTCGGCCAGATGCTGGCACCACGCAACGGTGGGTCTTCAATTTGTCAATACAGCTTTGCCGGAAGGATATATCCAGCTCGATATACGACACCACGACTTTTATGTACTTGCTGTAAAGGCAGGCAGGTTGCTGACAGCGCAGTCATTTGAATACAATAACCCGGAAGATGTTATCTATTATTTGCTGAAGATCTGCCGGCAATATTCATTATCGCAAAGTGAAGTGCAGGTTGGCCTTTCAGGGCTGGTAGAAAGGGAATCCTCTTTATTTAAAGAGCTGTATCAATACTTTGGCAACCTGCATTTGCGGGAAGCAGAATGGAAACCAGCTCAGAATATATATCCGTTGCATTTTTTTACCACACTTAACGACCTGGCAAAATGCGCATCATAAGCGGCGAACTGGGAGGAAGGCGTTTCAATCCGCCTTCTAAAATGCCGCATACACGGCCTACAACGGATATTGCCAAAGAGGGGTTGTTTAATATCCTTCAAAACAACCTTGCGTTTAAGGACCTTAAGACGCTTGACCTTTTCGGCGGCACAGGCAGCATAAGTTATGAGTTGGCTTCAAGAGGAGTTACTGACCTTACCATTGTTGAAAAGGACCCGGTGATGTATGAGTTCATAAAGAAAACCTGCGCTGAGCTAGGTATTCATAACCTGAAACCGGTTAAAATGGATGTATTTAAATTCATCAATACCTGTACAGCTAAATTTGACCTGATCTTTGCAGGCCCTCCTTATGCACTTTCAAATATTGATGACCTGCCAAAACGGATTTTTGAAAAAGGGTTATTAAATAAAGACGGTTGGTTTATTCTGGAACATACACCCAGAAATGATTACAAAGCATTCCCTTTCTTTAAACATGAACGCAACTATGGCACTACCGTGTTTTCTGTTTTTATCAAGAAAGGGGAATGATTTTTTTTGGTTTACCTTTATTTTTTCCATTATGCTTTAATTTGTCTATGTTCTCAAACCTGTTCCTGAAATCATTTCGAATATTGCTGTTTCCGTTTTCACTGCTGTACTGGCTGTGTATTGCTGTCCGGAATTTTTTGTATGATACAAATATTCTCAAATCAACCGGGTTCGCCCTTCCGCTGATCTGTGCAGGTAACCTCAGTACAGGAGGCACAGGAAAATCACCGATGGTGGAATACCTGGTGGAACTGCTGCAACACCGGTTCAGAATTGCCACCCTAAGCCGTGGCTATAAACGGAAAACCAGGGGCTATGCGCTGGCCGGAAAAAGCACCATCGCACTGGAAATAGGGGATGAACCCATGCAGTTTCACCGGAAATATCCGGATGTACCCGTTGCAGTGGGGGAAGAAAGGTTGGTGGCCATACCACAATTACTGCATGATAAACCGGATACAGAAGTCATCCTCCTGGATGATGCATTTCAGCACAGGGCTGTAAAAGCAGGTTTGAATATATTGCTTACCGACTACAATAACCTTTTTACAAGGGATTTTTACCTGCCCACCGGCGACCTGCGGGATCTAAAAAGGAGTTATAAAAGGGCTGAGATCATTATCGTAACAAAATGCAAAGAGAATATTTCTGCTGCTGAAAAAGCGGAACTTATAACAGAAATAAACCCGGTAAGCGGACAGAAAATTTATTTCACCTCCATTGAATATGAAAGACCCCGCCATTTCATCAGCCATAGGCAGATTGAACTGCAGGAAAACACCGAAGTATTGCTTGTTACGGGTATCGCCAACCCCCGCCCGATAAAGAAAATGCTGGAGCAACATCATAATGGCTACCTGATGATCCAGTTCCCGGATCATCATATTTTTACTATTGATGATTGGAGGGAAATTAAAAAGAGATTTGATGCAATAAAAGCAACAGATAAAATAGTTCTTACCACAGAAAAGGATGCGGTCAGGCTGGAAAAATTTAAACCGGAAATTCAGGATATGCCATTATATGTAATTGCAATCCGGCATAAGTTTCTTTTCGGAGAAGGAGAGTTGTTCAACAGGACAGTAATTGATTTTATAGAGGATTTTAAGAAGCATCATTAACCGAATAACAATGGGAAGAAAAAATTCACAAAAGCGAAAGAAAAAGGAAAAACTACGCCAGCCCGGAGACCAGTTGCTGAAGGGTGCACTGGAGATTACCCGTTCCGGAGTGGGTTTTGTTATAGCAGATGATGTGGATGTTGATATCCTTATCCGCCCAGGTGATTTTAATACGGCATTGCACGGAGATAAAGTGCGGGTGGTCATAAAAGAAGTGAGAAGCGGCGGCCGCCGGATGCAGGGGGTAATAAAAGAAGTGTTGCAGCGAAAGCGGACTGAATTTATCGGGAGGCTTGAGATGAACAAAGGATTTGCTTTTTTTATTGCAGAAATGGATAAGCCAATGCCGGATATATTTATCCCGCTGGAAAATATCAATGGTGCAAAAGACAACGACAGGGTAGTAGTAAGGCTGCTGAACTGGGAAAATAATGAGAAGCGGCCTACCGGCGAAGTAATGAGTGTGCTGGAAGAGGAAAGCGGCAACGATGCAGCGATGAAAGGAATTCTTCTGGAAGAAGGATTCCCGCTTTCCTTTTCTGATGATGCACTTGAAGTAGCGGCAAGAATACCGGATATTATTTCAGGAGAAGAAATAAAAAGAAGAAAGGATGTAAGAGATATACTTACTTTCACTATTGACCCTGTGGATGCAAAAGATTTTGATGATGCCATTTCGCTCAGGAAACTTAAAACCGGTAACTATGAAATAGGGGTGCATATTGCAGATGTAAGCCACTTTGTAGAACCAGATACAAGCCTTGATAAGGAAGCATTCCAAAGAGGCACTTCTGTATACCTGCCCGACAGGGTGAACCCGATGCTGCCGGAACATATCTCCAATTTTCTTTGTTCATTACGTCCAAGAGAAGATAAGCTTACTTTCTCCGTCATCTTCCAGGTAACGCCCAAAGGGGAAGTAAAACAGTTTTGGCTGGGCAAAACCCTGATCCATTCCGACCACCGGTTTACGTACGAGGAAGTACAGGCCATCATCGAAGAGAAAGCCGGTTTGTATGCCGAAGAAATTTTGATATTGAATGAAATAGCGCAGCGGCTGAGAAAAAAGCGGTTCAATGCCGGAGCCATCAACTTTTCATCGCAGGAAGTTCGGTTTAAACTGAATGATAAAGGCGACCCTGTCGGCATTATGGTAAAAGAAAGTAAGGAGGCCCATCAGCTTATTGAAGAACTCATGTTGCTGGCCAACCGTACGGTGGCGGAGAACATTACAAAATTGAAAATTAATAATAAGCCATTGCCTTTCCCCTACCGCATCCACGATGATCCGGATGAGGAAAAGCTGGTGCCTTTTGCCGCTTTTGCCAAAAAATTCGGCCATAAATTTGATACATCATCCCCGGACGCTATTGCCGCATCATTTAATCAGTTATTGAAAGATGTGCATGGCCGGCCTGAACAGCATGTGCTGGAGCAACTGGGCATTCGCACCATGGCCAAAGCAAAGTACACATCCAAAAATATCGGTCACTATGGGTTGGGGGTTGAGAACTATTGTCACTTTACTTCTCCCATCCGCCGTTACCCGGATGTAATGGTGCACCGGATACTTTTTGAGGTTTTAAACAATAAGATACAACCTGATAAAAAGCTTGAAGATAAATGCAAACACTGCAGTGAAAGGGAAAGGGCAGCTATGGAGGCAGAAAGAGCCGGCAATAAATACATGCAGGTGCTGTATATGAAAAATTACCTGGGAGAGGAATTTGAGGGAGTGATAAGCGGCGTTGCCTCATTTGGTTTTTGGGTGGAAACAGTGGAGCATAAATGTGAAGGCCTTGTGAGTATAAACAGCCTGCTGGAATATGATGAGTTCAGGCATGAGGAAACCGAATATTGCCTGTCAGGCAGGCGGAGCGGCAAAAAATTCCGGATGGGTGACAAGGTTTGGATTAAAGTGGTGGCGGCCAACCTTACAAAAAGACAGCTGGATTATGAGTGGGTGGTGGCCGGTGAATTTGCGGCTGAAAAAAGCGGGAAAGAAAAAGGCAGGAAAAGAAAGTAATACTTATTTTCAGTTATGCAAAGTTTTGAACTTTTATCTCAGAAATTTAACCTCTACTTTGATAAACGGCATTTCCCGGAGGAACCGGCCAGTTTATATGAACCCTGTGAGTATTTTTTGGGGATCGGTGGTAAAAGAATAAGGCCGGTGCTTTGCCTGATGGGTAATGAATTGTTTGAAGAAATCAGGGAGGATGCCTGGCATGTAGGAACTGCTATCGAGCTTTTCCACAACTTTACCCTGATACATGACGATATCATGGATAAAGCACCTCTCAGGAGAGGCAAGGAAACAGTTCATCATAAATATGGCGGCAATACAGCTATACTTACCGGGGATGTGATGCTCTTAAAGGCCTATGAGGAGCTGAATAAGATTAATATCAGCTTTCTTCGTGCTATTCTCACATTATTTAATAAAACAGCTACCCGTGTTTGTGAAGGCCAGCAAATGGATATGGATTTTGAGCAAATGGAAAACGTAAGCCTGGATGCATACCTCAAGATGATTGAGCTCAAAACTTCGGTTGCACTGGCAGCGAGCCTGCAAACAGGTTCTATAATCGGGGGTGCAGGTGAACGAAATCAAAACCTGCTTTCTGAGTTTGGAAAAAAATTGGGTATTGCCTTCCAGGTGCAGGACGATTACCTGGATGCTTTCGGCGATCCGGGAAAATTCGGCAAACAGGTTGGAGGCGATATTCTTGCCAATAAAAAAACTTTTTTGCTCATCCATGCGATGGAAACAGCATCCCCTGCTATGAAAAAAGAATTGGCAGATTTGCTTTCGGGCAAAAGTGCGAAGAAAGTTGACCGGGTACTGCAGATATACCGTGACTGCAAGGCAGACAGCTGGGCCCTGCAGCTAAAAAATAAATACCTGGACGAAGCGTTTGAACACCTGGAAGATATTGCGGTTCTTTCTAAAAGAAAAGAACCGCTCAGAGAGCTGGCTCATTTCCTAATCAAGAGGGATCATTAACCCATTTATACATAAGTTGCATTTACATCAAAGCCGTTGGCGATACAGACAGCGATAATGACCAGGTCAACCAGCAGGCTGAAGAAGAAAACTGGGATGGTAATCCTGGTAGGCATAGCTGCCAGATTGGTGACCACACAAACAGCCATCGCAACGATGGCAAAGGGCCAGAAGATAAAATGATTGCCTGTAAAAACGATGGCGAGCATGGTAAGGATGGTAGCTACGCAGCCATGCCCGGCAAGTATGCCTGCTGTCCATCCAAACCGGTTCTTTTCCTGCCCGTCGGCCCATTGAATAAAACGTTTCCATAATGAAGGATGCGATTGGCCCAGGGTTTGGCTATCAGAAAATACCTGTTGGTGAATTGTTGTCTGCATATAAATGGTTTATGTGCAAAAATCCCCAGCTCTTCCATTTTGGTATATGATGTTTTACAACCGGAGATATGATTTTTGTCAACCCTGTCCGCTCTACTGTGGAGAAAGTTGTACAGAACTGCTTTGGAAACGGGTTTTTTCCCTATTTTGACACAACAAAACCAACTGCCATGCTCAATCAACTCTTCCGGAAGAAATCAATACCCCATATTCTCAGAGAAGCCGAAGCCGGCCTGCATGACGGGCACGGTACCGGCCTAAAAAAAGTGCTGGGTGTCCGTGACCTTACCTTTTTTGGCATAGCGGCTATTATAGGCGCCGGCATTTTCAGCGGTATCGGTCAAGCCGCTTCCAATGGCGGACCGGGAGTTGTTTTTCTTTACATGTTTACAGCAATGGCCTGTGGTTTTGCAGCTTTATGTTATGCTGAGTTTGCTTCCACAGTTCCGGTTTCAGGCAGCGCCTATACCTACTCCTATGTTGCCTTTGGAGAAATTTTTGCCTGGATCATTGGGTGGGATTTACTGATGGAGTATGCTATCGGAAATATTGCAGTGGCTATATCCTGGAGTGATTATTTTACCCGGCTGATGGATTCGGCCGGTATGCATATACCCGATTGGATGACGATGGATTATATGACTGCGAAGGCGGGAGCCACCGCAGAAGCACTATCGGCCTGGGCCAATGCACCGAAATTAATCGGCTTTAGACTCATTATGGATGTACCGGCCTTACTGATTGTGGCACTTATAACTTATATTGTTTTTGTGGGCATTAAAGAATCCCGTTCGGCCAGCAACGTCATGGTAATATTGAAGCTGGCAGTTATTTTCCTGGTAATAGTTTTGGGAGCATTTTATATCAACCCGGATAACTGGTCGCCCTTTACACCCAATGGTTTTGGCGGCATCATGAAGGGGGTTTCTGCTGTATTTTTTGCCTATATCGGGTTTGATGCAATCTCAACCACCGCAGAAGAATGTAAAAACCCGCAACGGGATTTACCGAGGGGAATGATCTACTCACTCATTATCTGCACGGTTGTATATGTGTTGCTGGCATTGGTGCTTACGGGCATGGTGCATTATACCAAATTGGCGGTGGGCGACCCGCTGGCCATGGTATTTGATGCAAAGGGTATGAAATTTATTTCGGGTATCGTAGCTGTCAGCGCTATTATAGCTACGGCCAGTGTGCTGCTGGTATTCCAACTGGGACAACCAAGGATATGGATGAGTATGAGCCGGGATGGTTTGCTCCCAAAGATATTTTCCAGGATACATCCAAGACATGGTACACCATCATTCTCTACAATTCTTACTGGCCTTTTTGTAGCTATTCCGGCGCTGTTCCTGAATCTGGGCGAAGTGCTTTCTTTAACCAGCATCGGAACTTTGTTTGCCTTTGTGCTGGTATGCGGTGGTGTACTGGTATTGCAGACAAGAAAAGATAAACCGGAAAGCAAGTTCAAAGTGCCGTATGTAAACGGACAGCTGATCTACCCACTGTTGCTGGTTGCAGGAATAGTATTGATACAAATTAAAGTTCCTTCACATTTTACTGAGGATATCTGGACAAAAGATACCTGGGTGATGGCCATATTCTGGCTGATTGCTGTTATAATGGCTGTTTTGGCCATTATGAAAAAACTTTCACTGCTGCCGGTTCTTGGCTTGATAAGCTGTTTATACCTGATGGCCCAGGAAACGCATAAGGTATGGATGCGGTTTCTTGTCTGGCTTGGTATTGGCCTCGTTATTTACTTTCTGTATAGCTACAGCCATAGTAAACTGGCGAAACGGAAAGAATAATTATCTGATAAAGATATCAGGAGTGCCGCAGTTAAGAACTGCGGCACTCTTATTTTTGTACCATGAAGTACCAGGTTGGAGATACAGTTCTCATTTTACACTCGGGCGAAGAGGCGGTGGTAACAGACATCATCAATGACAAGATGTTGATGGTGGATGTAAAGGGGGTGACCTTTCCCGTTTACATGGACCAGGTGGATTTCCCTTACTTCAAAAGGTTTACTGAAAAAAAAATAACTCCCGCCAAAAAAGAAAAACAATACATAGATGATGTAAGAAAAGAAAAAAGGGCAGAGCAAAACAAGGTGGAGGACGGCGTATGGCTTACCTTTCTGCCGGTAATGGATACCGATGAGTTTGGGGACGTGTTGGTGGAAGAGCTGAAGCTTCATCTTGTCAACCATACATCCGCAGCCTATAATTTTACATACAAACTGCATTATTTCGGCAAGCCTGATTTTCAGTTAAAGAATATGGTGCATCCTCTTGAAGATTTTTACCTGCACGACATCCCTTTTGAAGATCTGAATGACAGTCCCTCTTTTGAGTTTAATTTTTCACTATCCGAAGCGAACAAAAAGAAGGCTGATCATTTTGAATCGGCCGTAAAACTGAAACCCAAACAGCTTTTTGCCAAAATTGAGGAACTGAAACAAAAGAACCAGGCCACTTTTTCCCAACTTTTGTTTGAAAAATTTCCTGATAAAGTACATGAAGACAAACCTGAACCAGGAAGGTTTGTTGCAAAAGGGCACAAAATTTACGACGCTTCTGAGGCACGGCAACACCTGGAGCCGGCAAGGTCAGTGGTTGATCTGCATATTGAAAAACTGACAGACGACTGGAAGCACCTGAGCAATTACGAGATAATGAGCCTGCAGTTAAAAACATTTGAAAACTATTATCACCTCGCCGTTGCCCATTACCAGCCTTCACTGATTGTGATTCATGGAGTGGGAGAGGGTGTGCTGCGGAATGAAATACATGATATTTTAAGGTTGAAGAAGGAAGTAAAATCGTTTGTAAACCAGTATCATCCGAGCTTCGGATACGGGGCCACGGAGATATTTTTTGAGTATTAGAATAATTGAAAGCTGAATAGCGAACAGAACATACAAGAGTGCGGCGCAATAAAACTGGATAATAACAATATAGCCGGCTAATAAATATTTATCTTTGCAGCGCTACAAGCCGGGCTATCGCTCCCACGCCTGCCTGTCAGCAGACAGGCTTCCAGTGGGGGAGGAAAGTCCGGACAGCACAGAGCAATGCACCGGTGAAGAGCCGGGTTCTGCTACGGCAGGAACAGACAGTGCCACAGAAAATAACCTCACCCCCAAACCCCTCTCCACCCGGTGGAGAGGGAGAGCAAGGAGTGAAAGGGTGAAAATGTGAGGTAAGAGCTCACAGCTTTTGATGGTAACATCATCGGCGGGTAAACCTTGCATGCTGAAATGCCACATATAGTACCGTTTTGAGGACTGCTCGTCCAAGCCTGCCTACTGGCAGGCAGGGTACAGGGTAGGCAGATTGATCCCCTAAAGTAATTTTGGGGACAGATAAATGATAGTCTATATCCACTTTTGCCAAGGCTATCGTGGATGAAACAGAATCCGGCTTACAGGCTTCTAGCACCTCACCCCCGGCCCCTCTCCGTCTGGAGAGGGGAGGCGGAGAGGCTAATAAAAGTTATTTCCAATATAGCCTCCCAATTCCATCATCCAGGCAATGCCAAGATGAACCAGGAAACCGCCCCAGATGGATCGGGTATTATAGACGATAATTCCAAGAATAATTCCCCCAAAGTAAGAGCTGATGCATTCGCCAAGCGGTTTGCCGAAATGTATGGTGCAGTAAAAACAGGCCATCGGTAGTATGGCATCCCTGCCTGCCCATTTTACAAATGCCAGCACCAAAAAGCCGCGGAAAAAAAGTTCAATTGTAATAAAATCGCTGCCGTATGAAAACTCAAAGAGCAGTTTGTGCCACCCGGTGATGCGGTCATCCTGAAATACACCTTCAATGGATTTTAATTTTGGATAAACAGCGAGAAAATCCGCTTGAGTGGAAGCTGCCGCCACCAGCGGCAGCATGATGAGCAGCATTATAAAATAGGGCTTCCGGTTAAATCCTTTTGTCTCCAGGCCATAGAAAGGCTGATCGGAGTCAAATATTTTCCAAATAATAAATAATAAGCTCCCAATAACAAGAACCAGTAAGGGCCAGTAAAACACATGGTTCCAGTACTCATTCCAACCTTTATCATCGGAAAAATGGAGGGGGATATCCAATGACAATTTCAATGCAAAAATGGCCGGGGCAATCAGCAATAATAGTATAAAACGGAGCGGATAAAAGGATTTACGGCCCATCAGCCGGCAAAAAAAATAGGGCAGGATAAAGGCGGCCGCAAAGACCAGGTACCAGCCGGTAAGTTTAACGGAAAATGGATTTTTTCTTATCAGCCCATCCAGGTCAAAGTGATAATTAGTAAATATTAAAACCGCTGTAAATAGTGTAGTTAGAGCGAATATTTTTTTATCTGCCTGACGGCTATAGAGTTTTATATAGTTAATGATCGTTTTCAGAACCCGAAAAATAAAATATTTTACCGGTCTTTAAACTTTCTTGCTCCGCCCACTTCAAAAGTTGCGTTAAAACTACTACGCTCTTAAAAAAATGAAACAATCATGAGCCCCGTAGTTCACCTTATTTTGAAACCCTAAAAAAAGTATAGCCATGAAAACTATCTTTTTTAACCGGATAACCCTTGCAATACTTGCCCTGTTATTTACCGGTTTCCTTTTTTCCTGCCAGAAAGAAACAAGTTCTTCAACCGACGGACTGACTGATGAGCAGGCAACCACCTATTCTGACGAAAGCGCCCAGGCAGAAGCCAGTTTTGATGATGTGGAAGATATCGGTATGATTGCCGCAGAAGAAGAAGGCGTTGCCAGCACCGGCCGCGGATATCATCCCCTTTTTGAAGAACTCCGGCTGCGTCTCGGTCCCTGCGCCACAATTACTGTTACACCTAATGACAGCACCTACCCCAAAACAATAACCATAGATTTTGGGCCGGTGGGTTGTCTGTGTGCAGATGGGAAATACCGCAGAGGCGCCATCGTCATACATTTAACTGCCCCTATCCGCAGACCCGGGGCTGTAATGACCATCACTTTCGTTGACTTTTATTTAAACAGGGCCCATATTGAAGGCACCAAGATTGTAAGCAACCTGAGTGAGGGCGGCAATATCAAATTCACGGTGCAGGTGGTGGATGGTAAAGTAACTTTCCCCAATGGAAGAGGCTGGCAGTATGATGCACTAAAATTTGTTGCCCAGATTGAGGGTGGCGCTACACGAATTGTACGGGATGATGTGTATAAAATAGAAGGCCGGTCAAAAACGGTATTTAATAGCGGTCTTACAGTTAACCTGAACACGGAATCTCCGCTGATAAAGAAAGTGGTTTGTCCCTGGATCAGCAATGGCACTTTGAAAATTAAGATCAACAGCCGGGTACTGTTTCTAGACTATGGTGCACCGAATAATGGAGAATGCGATAACAAAGCATTACTTTCATGGAACAACGGTAATAACCACAGGCTGATCACACTTCCTTAATCCATCTTTTTTTAAGAATAAACTGAAAGCTTCCGGCATTGCCGGAAGTTTTTACTTTTCAATAACCTCTATTGATTTTTTGATAACCGGGTCATCCGTATTGATGACCTGGTAGAAACCGGAATTTCGCCACCGGTACCGGGCCAGCATGCCTTTCAGTCGTAGTTGCAGTTTTTCTTTTTCTGCATTGCTGAGGCTGGAAACGGAAAGGCTGTCGCCTGCTGTTTTTTGAACGATGCTTTCCCAGAGCTTTACTGCGGAGAAATTACGGGTATAGTCTGTAACCGAAGCAAACCGGTTTAACTCGTCCTTATGCTCAAGATAAAAAGTATATACAAATTGATTAAGCCGGTTGCTGCCCAGCCATTTGTTGATATTCTCATACGAAAAGGAGGTATCCACCGGCACAAAAATATCGGGAGTAATGCCATCGCCCTCGTATAAGGTGTCATTGCAATGGTTTGGGAATTTTTTGCCGTTCTTATGGTTGCGTACCGAATCAAGAGAAAACATTTCACCGCTGCTGTATCTTTCCCATAATTCATCCATATAAATTTTTTTCCCTTTTGCGTACGAACGCTGTATGCTGCGGCCAAGAGGGGTATAGTAACGGGCAATGGTGAGCCGGAGAGCTGCGCCGTCGCTAAGGGGATATTGTTGTTGTACTAATCCTTTGCCAAAAGTGCGGCGTCCGATAATTTTGGCCCGGCACCAGTCCTGAAGAGAACCAGCCAGCACTTCGCTTGCGCTGGCCGACAGTTCATCTACCAGCAACACCAATTTACCCTTTTCAAGCAGGCCCGGTCTTTTACACCGGTACTCCTTTTTTTTGGTGTTTGCACCCTGCATATATACCACCAGTTTGTCGCCATCCAGAAATTCGTCGGCCATATCCACGGCTTCCTCCATCAGTCCGCCTCCGTTTCCCCTCAAATCAAAAACCAGTTGCTGCATACCCTGTTTTTTCAAGGCTTCAAGCGCCTGCATAAACTCCTCATAACTTTTTTCTGAAAATTTATCCAGCCGGATATAACCGGTCGTTTTATCCAGCATATAACTGGCATCAACCGAGGAAACAGGTATTGTGCCCCTTGTGATGGTAATTGCCAGTTGCTGCCTGCCTCTTTGGATCAGCAGCCGGGCTTTGGAGCCGGCAGGGCCTTTGATATACTTTTTTACAGCGTCCGCGTCAAATCCTCTTTTGGTTATTACTGAGTCGTTTACCCGGAGTATCTGGTCGCCGGTAATAAGTCCTGCTTTTTCGCTGGGCCCCCCGGGTATTACGTAGATTACGTTTACTGTATCATTGAAAATGTTGAACTCAACTCCAATGCCCTGGAAATTGCCTGCCAGATCTTCATTGGCTTCCTTTACATCTACAGGGGGCAGGTACACAGAATGCGGGTCAAGTTCCGTCATCATTTCCTCAATGGCCCTTCCTTCGAGTGAGTCAATATTTACCGTGTCAACGTATTTTATCCGGATAATATCCAAGGCCTCCTGCAGGGGGGTGCGCCGGTTGGATGTAAAGAAATTATTTTTACCCTTTTTGTTCATCTGGTAGCCAAGGAACATGCCCGCAATAAGTACAAGGGAAAAAAGCAACGGAAGCCAGACCTGCAATTTTTTATTCCCCATCATCATCTTTTATTACGTAATTTGACGCAAAATAGAGAAAAGTTGCTGGTTTCTGCTTACTTATCACTGCTTCGCACAACCGGGCTGTGTTAAAAGAAGATCATACAATAACCGGTAGCCATCGCTTTTAATTGAATCATGCCGCAATCCATTCTCATAGCCGACAGCGGGGCCACAAAGGCGGAGTGGTGTCTGCTGGGTAATGGCAAAAGAAAAATCATCTTTACCCAGGGCATAAGTTCCTATTTCCTCAACACTGACCAGATCACTGACCTGCTGTTGAAAGAGTTGAAGCCGAAACTTAAAAATGTGCAGATTGATCATGTGTTTTATTATGGAACAGGCTGCGCAAACCCGGTTAATGCGAAGTCTGTAAAAAAAGCAGTCAGCAAGGTCTTTCCCGGTTCAAAAGCAGATGTCAATCATGACCTGATGGCTGCTGCGAGGGCTTTATGCGGAAGAAAAAAAGGAATTGCATGCATACTTGGTACAGGCTCCAATTCCTGTTATTATGACGGGAAAAGAATTGTAAAAAACAGTCCTGGCCTGGGCTATGTATTGGGTGATGAGGGCAGCGGGGCTTATCTTGGCAAAAAAGTAATACAGTATTATCTCTATGGCACATTTGATGATGAACTGAGAGGAAGGTTTGATCTTACCTATACAACCAATACAACCGAGATACTGGAGAATGTTTATAAGAAACCATTACCCAACAGATACCTTGCAGGTTTTTGCAAGTTCCTTGCTGAAAACAGGGGACATTATATGATTGAGAATATTATTGAGGACGGTTTGAATGATTTTTTCTTTAACCATCTGTGCAAGTATCGGGAAATATGGACACTGCCTGTTCATTTTACCGGCAGTGTGGCATTGGGTTTTAAGGATGTCTTGCAGCACCTTTGTGACTCTTATGAGTTTGAACTGGGTAAGGTTATAAAAGCGCCGATGGAAGGATTAATCGAGTATCATAGTTAAATCACGCCGCATGGCTTTTGAAAAAATTACTGAGCAACCAAGTAATTACCGCCACCTTGAAAAGATGCCTCTTGGCGAATTACTGGTAAATATTAACAACGAAGATGCTACCGTGCCGGCTGCTGTAAAAAAAGCAATACCTCAAATTGAAAAACTCGCTGAAGCGGCAGCTGATAAAATGCTGATGGGTGGCCGCATGTTTTATATCGGAGCCGGCACCAGCGGGCGGCTGGGTATCGTGGATGCCAGCGAATGTCCGCCGACTTACGGGGTACCCCACGGTCTTGTTATTGGCATTATTGCCGGGGGAGACAAAGCTATTACCACCGCAGTGGAATTTGCAGAAGATGACCGGGAACAGGGCTGGAAGGACCTGCAAACATATAATGTAAGCGATAAGGATGTGGTAATTGGCATTGCTGCCAGCGGCACCACTCCTTATGTAATCGGTGCACTGGAAGAATGCAGAAAAAGAGGAATTTTAACGGGGAACATTTCCTGCAACCCGGATTCGCCGGTCAGCGCAGCGGCAGATTATCCGATTGAAGTGGTGGTGGGACCGGAGTTTGTTACCGGCAGCACCCGTATGAAAAGCGGTACAGCTCAAAAGCTGGTGCTGAATATGATTTCAACGGCCATAATGATTCAATTAGGCAGGGTAGAAGATAATAAGATGGTGAACATGCAGCTTACCAACGATAAACTTGTTGACCGCGGCACCCGGATACTGATGGAGCGCATTAAACTAAGTGATTACGAAAAAGCAAAATCCCTGTTACTAAAACACGGAAGTGTAAAAAAAGCGGCTGACGCATTTGTTCTTTAAAAAACCAGCATACTCCAGGCCTTAGTATCTTTGCAGGGAAGATTTTGTTATGCAGGATATCGAACCTTTTTATAACTGGCGGCATATATACATAAGCGAGGAAGACCAACGGTCGCCTTTTTTCGGAAGAACCTATTCTGAGTTTGAATTCTCCCAAACGGTTTACAATTATTATATCCATCCGCAATGGGATGATTTTGGCAGCAGAACTTTGTACCTGAAAGTGCTGCTGGCGGATTATGACGAGAAATATGCGGTGATCGAACTGATTGGTGAATGGAATGATGCTATTGAGAATGACATTATGGAGCTAAAGCGGGAGGTGCTGGAAAAGTTTATGTATGAGGGGATTTACAAATTCATCCTGGTGGGGGAAAATGTGCTCAATTTTCACAGCGATGGTAAAGAATATTATGAAGAACTGTTTGAAGAAGTAACAGATGAAAACGGCTGGGTGGTTTGTTTAAATATGCCGGAACAGACACAGTATGATTTTAAACATGCACACCTGAACCGGTTTATCGAACTGATGGAACTGGATAACTGGCGAACTTATAAGCCTTTTCATCTGTTTAAAAAAATAAATAATGAACTGACGGCAAGGTTAAAGTAATAATTGTTTATGACAGGTATCCATAAAGTTGCTTTGCTATTATGCCTGATTTTTCTTTTTCAGAATGCATATGTTTGGGGCCAGGATTGCCAGGGTGTTTCTGCAAGGAAAGATAAGACAAAGAACTCCCGTATTTTCTCAGGAATCTCTTCATCAGACGAGTTTTTCAGTTTACTTATCTCAAAGTAAATAGCTGAAAATACTGATTCCATATCATCTGATAATTACTCGTTATTTCTTAATGTGGCGTCAAGGGTGTTATTCACTGACAGCATCCTGGAAACTACCGGCACATTTGAGTTTGTTTTTTCCGATGGCTCGTCAGTAGTTTTTAATAATGTGCAGCCCTTGAATAATCCGATGGGGTATTGCTGTAGTCTGGGATTTACATGTAAGCTCGCCAATGAGCAGTTTGAGCAACTGACAAGGCAGCCTTTCGAAAAGATTATTGCTTTCAACACAGTAGTTGTCCGGTTTTCGGGGAAAAAGCAGAAGAGGCTTGCAAGTATGCTTACCTGCATCTACGGGAAAAAGTAGCTCCCGTTTAATAATAAATTTCACAAGAGTGTTTATCGTTAAATCTTTTACTGGTTTTTGCCCCCGGCGCAGTATTTTTGCAGCAAATTTGATTACCCTCTATAACTGCACTTATGAAATGGTCTGAGCTGTTCACTTCTTCGGTTGGTAAAAAGTGGGTGATGGCGCTGACGGGTTTGTTTCTTATTACTTTTTTGGTGGTGCATGCGGGCATTAATGCCTGTATCTGGGCCAATGACGGCGGCGCAATGTTTAACGATGCTGCCCATTTCATGGGTTCGTCCTGGGTAATAAGGATAATTGAGATCGGGCTGATGGCCGGGTTTCTTATTCATATTGTGCAGGGTAGTGTGCTGGAAATACAAAACCGAAGAAAAAGAAAGAAGGGATATGCCGTGGCAATGGGAAATAAAGGAAGCACATGGTACAGCCGCAGTATGGGGTTGCTGGGTACCCTGATAGGGATTTTCCTTATCATTCATCTTTCGCATTTCTGGGTGCCCAACAGAAGTCACCAGGGCTGGTTGCTGGGCGAAGAACTGAATCTGTATGAAGAAATGAAAGTAAGATTCCAGGCAGAATGGGTGGTGATTGTGTATGTTCTTGGATGTTTTTCGCTGGCATGGCACCTGGTACATGGTTTTCAAAGCGCCTTCAGAACGATTGGAGTGAGTAACAAAAAGTATTTGACGTTGCTGAATACAGCGGGTATTGCATTCTCAATTATCGTTCCGCTGGTTTTTGCAATGATGCCGGTGAGTTTTTATCTGGGATGGATATGAGGCCTCCCCAAACCCCTCCGAAGGAGGGGCTTATGGTCTCGGGTTATTTGAAAGCTCTTTACCGTGTTTGGATATGATATAATGATGTAAAATTTTCTTACAGCCTCGTAGAAGCTGAATATCGGTAGCCCCGGATGAAATCCGGGGAAAATAAAAGTGAAGATTTTATGGAACCCCGCAGGGGTTCCATATTGTTGATTAGAGTTAATAGTGTTGAACGGAGCGTCGCAACGGAAGATGCTCAGGGAACAGGACGATGATAAAAAATAATGAACCATCAGGTCGCTTTTAGCGACCCGACGGATAAACGTTAAGGATATGCTTGAATCAAAAATTCCTTCAGGGCCTTTAGAACAAAACTGGACGTATTATAAAGGCCATTGCAAACTGGTGAACCCGGCCAACAAAAGAAAGCTCGATGTAATTGTGGTTGGAACCGGTTTGGCCGGCGCTTCTGCCGCCGCTTCATTGGGAGAACTGGGTTATAAAGTAAAGGCATTTTGTTTTCAGGATTCGCCGCGGAGAGCACACAGTATTGCTGCGCAGGGCGGCATTAATGCTGCGAAGAATTACCAGAATGATGGCGACTCGGTATTCCGTTTGTTTTATGATACGGTGAAGGGCGGCGACTATCGGGCAAGAGAGGCCAATGTTCATCGCCTCGCCGAAGTAAGCGTAAACATCATTGACCAATGCGTTGCGCAGGGTGTACCTTTTGCAAGGGAGTATGGAGGTTTGTTGAATAACCGTTCATTTGGTGGTACACAGGTGAAAAGAACTTTTTATGCGGCAGGACAAACGGGCCAGCAATTATTGATAGGCGCTTACCAGGCCATGGAAAGACAGGTGGCGCTTGGAAATGTGCAACAGTTTACCCGGCATGAGATGCTGGATGTGGTGATCATTGATGGAAAGGCGAGAGGTATCATTGCCCGGAATCTTATAACAGGAAAGCTGGAAAGACATTTCGGCCATGCTGTATTGCTTTGTACCGGTGGGTATGGCAATGTCTTTTATCTTTCTACCAATGCGATGGGCAGCAATGTTACTGCCATCTGGAAAGCGCATAAGCAAGGCGCTTATTTTGGTAATCCCTGCTTTACACAAATTCACCCGACCTGTATTCCTGTAAGCGGTGATCATCAAAGCAAACTGACATTGATGTCCGAGTCATTAAGAAATGATGGTCGTATTTGGGTCCCGAAGAAAAAAGATGATAACCGCAAACCGAATGATATTCCGGAAGAAGAAAGGGATTATTATCTGGAGCGGCGTTATCCTGCATTTGGAAATTTAGTACCAAGAGACGTAGCATCAAGGGCGGCGAAGGAAAGATCTGATGCGGGATATGGTGTGGGAACAACAAAGCAGGCGGTTTATCTGGATTTCAAATACAACCTCATCAATAAATACGGAAGGGCAGAAGCCACGAAGAGGGGTATTCAAAATCCTGATGAAGCAACGCTGGTTTCATTGGGTAAAGAGGTGGTGAAAGAGGAATATGGCAACCTGTTTGATATGTATGAGAAGATAACAGGTGAAAATCCGTATGAAGTGCCCATGCGGATTTATCCTGCCGTGCATTATACCATGGGCGGCCTGTGGGTGGATTATGAACTGATGACAAATATAAAGGGCCTCTATGCGTTGGGAGAAGCCAACTTCAGCGATCATGGCGCTAACCGCCTTGGTGCTTCTGCATTGATGCAGGGACTGGCCGACGGATATTTTGTGATTCCTTATACTATCGGCAACTACCTTGCTGATGAAATTGCGACAAAGCCGGTTCCAACAACGCATGAGGCATTTGAAAAAACGGAAAAGGAAGTTGCGGACCGTATCAATACTTTAATGAACATAAGAGGCAAACAGACTGTTGAAAGTTTTCATAAGCGATTGGGAAAAATAATGTGGGAGAAATGCGGCATGACCCGTAATGCACTGGGATTGCAGGAAGCTATCACTGAAATACGGGCATTGAAAAAAGAATTCTGGAGAGATGTATGCATTCCCGGCGCCATTCATGAAATGAATCCTGAGCTGGACAAAGCCGGCCGTGTGGCTGACTTTATAGAATTAGGTGAACTGATGTGCAAAGACGCATTGGACAGAAATGAAAGCTGCGGCGGGCATTTCCGGGAAGAAAGCCAGACGGAGGAAGGAGAAGCGAAGAGGGATGATGCGAATTATAGTTATGTTGCGGCATGGGAATATGCCGGTGAAGGCCATTGGAATTTGTATAAAGAAGTATTGAATTTTGAAGTGGCTAAACCTACTCAACGATCTTATAAATAAATTGCTAACTGAACAATAGTTGTTGTTTTATGGAGCACTATACAATGAACCTGACATTGAAAGTATGGCGGCAAAAGAATACAGATGACAGAGGAGGGTTTGAAACTTACCCGGTAAAGAATATTTCCTCCGAAATGTCTTTTCTTGAAATGTTTGATGTACTGAACGAAGAACTGATCCGTGAAGGAAAAGATCCGATCGCTTTTGACCACGATTGCCGTGAAGGTATCTGCGGCATGTGTTCCATGTATATCAATGGCCGGCCGCATGGCCCCTGGAAGGCCAACACCGTTTGCCAACTCCATATGCGGGCTTATAAGGATGGAGATACGATTGTAGTGGAGCCATGGAGGGCCAATGCCTTTCCGGTTATTAAGGATTTGATGGTTGACAGAACCGCTTTTGACCGCATCATTCAGGCCGGAGGTTTTATTTCAGTCAATACCGGCAATGCATTGGATGCCAATGCTATACCGGTTCGAAAAGATAAGGCCGATGCAGCTTTTGCCGCTGCTGCCTGCATTGGGTGTGGAGCCTGTGTGGCCGCCTGTAAAAATTCTTCAGCTATGCTGTTCCTGTCGGCCAAGGTTTCTCATCTGGCCTTATTACCACAAGGAGCTCCTGAAAGAAAAACAAGAGCGATGAATATGGTGGCGCAAATGGACAAGGAGGGTTTTGGCGCCTGCACCAATACCGGGGCCTGTGAGGCAGTTTGTCCCAAAGAAATTTCTATTGATACTATTGCCCGGCTAAACAGGGAATATATGCTGGGGGCAGCTACCGTTGAAAGTTAGTTTTTGGTTTAAATCACTGAAGCAGCCCTTTTCTGTAAAGGGCTTTTTTATTTCAGGCCGATCGCCTTACATTCGCAATCCTAAACTTGCATCTATGAACAGTAAAAACATTTTTCCGTTAATAGCTTTAGTTATTTTATCAGCATGTAAGAATTCAACAACCGTGGATAAAGAAACCTACAAATGGCCCGAAGGAGTAATGCCGCCTGTTGCCGAAAAAATGAATAAAGAACTGGTTGCCAATGGCGATAAACGTATTGATGAGTACTACTGGATGAACGATTATTTCAAAAAGGGACCTGACAGTACCAAAGTGGTGGACTACCTAAAAGCCGAAAATGCCTACCTGGATAGCATGATGGCCGGTACCAAAAAATTCCAGGAAGACCTGTTCAATGAGATGAAGGCAAGGATTAAGGAACAAGATGAATCAGTACCGGCGCTGAAAAACGGATATTATTATTACAGAAGGACCGAAGAGGGCATGCAGTACTATAAATATTGCCGTAAAAAGGGCAGCCTGGATGCGCCTGAAGAAATGCTGCTGGATGTAGACAAGATGGCCGAAGGGTCAAACTATTTTTCGGTCGCAGGAATGGTGGTAAGTCCCGATAATAAGTTGCTTGCTTACGGCGTGGACAAACTTTCCCGGTGGCAGTACACTATTTACATCAAAGATCTGGAAACAGGAGAACTGCTCAGCGACCAGATCGGCAACACCGAAGCTGACCCGGTATGGGCCAATGATAACAAGACCATATTCTATACCTCTAAAAACCCCCTGACACTTCTTTCGGAAAAGATCATGAAACACAAACTGGGTGCACCGGCATCTGCCGATGCACTGGTCTATGAGGAAAAAGATAAGAGCAACTATATCGGGGTCGGCAAGACAAAATCAGACAAATTCATTATTATCTCTTCTTCTGCAACACTTTCTTCTGAACACAGATTGATCGATGCGGATGCGCCGGATGGACCGGTGAAAATTTTTCAACCGCGCTTGAAAGATGTCCTTTACAGTATTGACCATTGGGGAGAAAAGTTTTTGATAGTTACCAATAAGGACGCAAAGAATTTTAAACTGGCGGAAACCCCGGCGGATAAAACAGGTATTGATAACTGGACAGATGTTATCCCTCACCGAACAGATGTGCTGGTGGAAGGAATTGATGTTTTTAAAAATCATTGGGTGATAACAGAACGTAAAAGCGGATTACTTCAGTTAAGAATACGCAATACCGGCACCGGGGCCGAGCATTACCTCGATTTTCGTGAACCGGCCTATGCTGCTTATACTACAGGCAATCTGGAGTTTAACTCCGGGGTGTTGAGATACAGCTACACATCGCTTACCACGCCTAACTCCATTTTTGATTACAATATGGAAACCAAAGAAAAGAAACTGATGAAAGAACAGCCCGTGCTGGGAGGATTTGACAAGAATGATTATGCTACGGAACGCATCTATGCCACCGCAGGCGATGGAACCAAAGTACCTATTTCACTAGTTTATAAAAAAGGAACAAAAAAAGATGGCAGCGCCCCGCTTTTACTCTATGGTTATGGTTCCTACGGCGCCAGTATGGATGCCAGTTTCAGTAGCTCAGAGCTTAGTTTGCTGAACAGGGGATTTATCTATGCAATTGCTCACATACGTGGCGGGCAGGAAATGGGGAGGCAATGGTACGAGGATGGCAAACTGATGAAAAAGAAAAACACATTTACCGATTTTATTGACTGCGGCAAATATTTGATCAGTGAAAAATACACTTCTGCCGGTCACCTGTACGCTATGGGCGGAAGCGCCGGAGGATTATTGATGGGCGCAATTGTAAATATGGCGCCTGACCTGTGGAACGGGGTAGTGGCCCAGGTTCCTTTTGTGGATGTGGTAACCACAATGTCAGACCCGACAATTCCGCTTACCACCAATGAATATGACGAATGGGGAAACCCTGCTGACAAGGATGCCTATTTTTATATGAAGTCTTATTCTCCTTATGATAATGTAGAGAAGAAGAATTACCCGAACATGCTGGTGACAACAGGCCTGCACGACAGCCAGGTGCAATATTTTGAGCCGGCCAAATGGGTGGCCAGGTTAAGGGCAATGAAGACAGACAAAAACCTGTTGCTCTTTAAAACGCAATTAGAAGCAGGACATGGCGGAAAATCAGGCAGGTTTGACAAACTGCGGGAAACAGCTTTGCAATATGCATTCCTGCTTGCGCTTGAAGGAATACAAAGCTGATGTGTCAAAAACAATAGTTTGCCGTAAGTGAGCCTGACCAAAGCGGCCGGGCCCCTGTTTCTGTTATCATCAAGATACCGGGGCTTATTCCCCATTTAGGGGAAAAATACCAGGAAGAATGAAGCGCCGAACTGATATTGAAGCGTATTGTTTTTTTATAATAACTCAGTGCCGGCCCGGCAGTAAGCCGGATATTAACTGATGTTACCGGGTTATACATCACTCCTCCGGATATATGAAATACAAAATAATCTGAATAAGAAAAAGAATAGCCGCTTTTTTCTTCTTTACGTCCGGGATAATAATCCAAACGGCTGCCAAGAATATAGGCCCATTTGTTTTCATGAAGTGAATCAAACTTTCCGAAACGGTGTTTGCTGTATTCAATCCCGGCGCTGATGCCGGGGAAATGTGTTTCATGAAAGATACCTGCGGGCAAGTGACCGCCTGCAGCAATATTCCAGACATAACCATCCGGCTGTGCTCCGGCTTTTTCAAAACAAAAAAAAGCTATACCAGCATATAGCAGTTTGGCATACATATGGGACTATACTGTCTTGATTGATTTAACGGATAATGATAAAAGTTCCTTTTCGGTTGTGCTGTTTACCGGTTCTTGGATCCAGCGCTTTTACCACCCACACAAATGTGCCGGAATCCCGCAACACGTCATTGATTTTACCGTTCCAGCCTTCATCTTTCAGGCTAGTGGTAAAAATCCGCTGTCCCCACCGGTTGTAAACACTGAACTCAAGCAGGGTATATGCCCTTGGCATAAACGGCCGCATCACATCATTTCTTCCGTCATTGTTAGGTGTAAAGGCTCCAGGAACATAGATATCATTTACATCATCAGGCAGTTTAACGGTAATCTTTACAGAATCTTCACTCCGGCAATTATTGGCATCGGTTGCTGTTACTTTATACAGAATGGTTTCCCTTGGTTTAGCAACGGGACTTTGAGCAGCACTGTTGTTTAACCAGCTTGGAGGGTCCCACACATACGAAGCTATAGGTCCGGTCGTAGTCAGCATCACAGATTCTCCGAAATTAATTATCTGGTCAGGAATGGTATTTATGGTAAAAGTTTGTACATCCACACGGATAGTAAGAGAATCATCAAAGCAGGGAGAACCTGTAAGAATTTTAAGTTTGACATCATACGGGCCGGTGCTGGCATAAGTATGTTTTGGGTGCACATCTGTTGAAGTGTTGCCATCGCCAAAATCCCATAAATAAGTAATGCCGGGAACCTGGAGTGATGAACTTTTATTGGTAAATCGGTAATACCCCGAGTCACAAACATTCGCAAATTCAAAATCCGGGGTTTGGTCTGCAAATCCAGAAGGAAAAACCTGGCGGGTACGGGTCACTTTTCCGCAAAAGGACAGTGAAGTAATGGTGAGCTTTACTTTATAAACCTGCGAAGGGTTTGAAAATGTATGAACAGGATTTTGCTGGGTTGATGTGTTCCCATCGCCAAAATCCCACTGCCAGCTTATTACAGGCGGAAGCGTGGTGCTGGCATTAAACTGAACCTGGCCGGTGCAACGGTCAATAATGGTGTAATCAAATCCGTTGAACCTGTTGCCAACAATATCATTGATATGGGAGGGGAGGCCGATAAAAGCAGTGCCGGGCTGCAGGTCAATTACATTCCGCTGAAAATCGCAGGCTGCGCCTTTCTGGTTTGGCTGGTTAATCACAGCCAGCAACTGGTTGGATTGTGTCAGGTAAATTTTTTCATTTACCGCCATCTGGATATCATAATAGCTTACCTGTGTGGGAAAACTTATCCTTGATGACTGAATAGCCGCAACGGTGGGAAGAGTTACTTCAAGCTGATCAAGCTGCATATCATCTTTACGGGTAAGGTAAAGCAGTTTTGAATCTGGTGAAAACTCACAGTGATTGTATCTGGTGTTGGGCAAAGAGATGCTCCTTGCATTACTAAGCACACCGGTTGAATTGTCAAAATCAAAAATCTGGAAAAAATTAGAGGGTGAACCACCAACGGGGAAATGTGTCTGGCATAACATTCTTCCGTCCGGGCTTGCTTTCAGCACTCCTACATTCATCAGCACATGCTGGTCCATAGTGGGCCCCAGAGTGGAAACAACAGGGTTTAGCTGCAGCCCGTTGCAGTCAATAAGCCATGCCCTGAAAACATTGGACTCATGATCATTGGTTATCAGCCACACATATACGCCGTTGGAGTGCCGTACAGTAGCAAGCCTTTCGGTGCAGGATGACCAAAGCAGGTTATTCTTGCTTGTTACTTTCCCGTTGCCCCCATTCTGCGACATATCAACTACGGAATAGCGATACCCGTTTACAAAATCATCCTCAATGGCATCAGCTGTAAAGATGTAAAACAGATCGGGGTTCCCGGGGTGCGGAACAATACTCATCTGGCAGGCAGAAATATTACCGCCAAGGTTATCGCCATTAAGCATGAGCTGGTGGTTCCTGTCATAAACATCCACCCCGCTTGAATAGAAGAGCAGGTTGCCATCGTCATCAGAAATAGCTGCTGCAGCTTCGGCTGAAATCATAGCGCTGTTGGTTAGAACCTGGGGGCCGGTTACACTGAAATTAAGACCCGCTCTTCTTCCAAAATACCAGTTATTATCGTATTGCCCTTTTGCGCAAAAGGCAAATACAACAGCAATAAAAGTCTGAAACAAACAATTCAAATGCCTGTATTTGCGCTGCATGATTTCCTCAATAAGGGTCTGAAGTGAATATCGGTTTTTCAGGATTTACGGTTTACTGGTTACCTTCACACAATAAAACTACAAAAATAGCGATTTTGAAGTAAACTGGCTGTTATTGAACAGTTTATACCGTATATCATTATTTGTTGCCGCCTTATTGATTACTGAACTGACGAGGGCACAGGTTCCTTCAGAAAACCAGCCCGTTTCAAACCTTCGTTTGAAAACGCTCAAAATAAATGCCGATTCACTGATGCTTGACACCCTCAGCATCATCCCCGGCACATTTGCTGTAAAAAATATTCCTGCCACCCAGTACAGGCTTGATTTTGTTAAAGCCATTCTTTATTGGAAACAAAAACCTGCTGCCGACAGTATGCTGTTAAGTTACCGGGTTTTTTCTTTCCGGCTGAATGCTGCTGCCCAGCACCTGCAGTATGACAGTGTGAAGAATAACTTTTATGTACAACCTTTTGAATTTAATGCAGGGCTTCCCGATGACCAGCGGGGCATTTTTGATTTCGGCAAAATAAAGGCTGAAGGAAGTTTTGGCCGGCAGGTTGGGTTCGGCAACAGCCAGGATGTTGTATTGAACTCCTCTTTCAACCTGCAGCTGAGCGGCATGCTTGGCGACAGTATCGAGATACAGGCTGCCATTACGGATAACAATATCCCCATTCAGCCGGATGGCAATACCCAGCAGTTGAATGAATTTGACCAGGTGTTTCTGCAGTTCCGCAAGAAAGGTTGGCAACTGAACCTCGGTGATATTGACCTGCGGCAAACCCAATCGTATTTTCTTAATTTTTATAAACGCCTCCAGGGTATTTCTTTTCAAACCACAAACCGGATTTCAGATAATCTTGCCTCAAAAACACTGGTAAGCGGCTCAATAGCCAAGGGAAAATTTACCCGCAACCTGCTGAATACATTGGAAGGAAACCAGGGGCCTTACCGGCTAAGAGGGGCCAATAACGAATTTTTCTTTATTGTGCTGGCAAATACTGAACGGGTTTTTTATGACGGCCAGTTGCTGCAGCGGGGAGAAGACCAGGATTATGTTATCAACTATAATACCGCCGAAATAACATTTACACCCCGACGGATGATCACCAAAGACAGCAGGGTGCAGGTGGAGTTTGAATATGCAGACAGGAATTATCTCAATGCAAATCTCTATCTCTCGCAGGAACTGGAAATAAACAATAGGCTCACCCTGCGACTGGGCGCTTTTCAAAACAGCGATGCCAAAAACTCCCGCATTAACCAGGAACTGGACGATAAACAAATTCAGTTTCTTGCCTCGCTGGGCGACAGTGTGCAAAAAGCATTTTACCCCGCAGCAGTGATTGATACATTTGCAGCAGGAAAGATCCTGTATGAAAAAATATTTGTGGGGGTTGATTCTTTTTACCAATATTCAACTGATCCGCTGCTTGCCAGGTACAGCCTGTCGTTTGCAGATGTAGGTCCCGGTAACGGAAATTATACACCCGATTTTAATGGCGCTAACGGGAAAGTGTACCGCTATGTACCGCCTGTGGGCTCTGTTAAACAAGGCCAGTATGAACCTGTACAGATATTGGTGGCCCCAAAAAAGCAGCAGCTCATCAATTTTGGAGTTGATTATAAAATGAACGCCAACAGTAGTATAAAGGCTGAAATAGCAACCAGTAATAATGACGTTAACACTTTTTCTTCGAAGGATGGCGGAGACGACAGGGGCTGGGCAGGAAAAATTCAGTTTAGCAATGATAAATTCTTTTCATCTGTCCGCAAACTGCAGCTGACCACCTTCCTGGATTATGAATATGTGCAGCAGAAATTCAGGCCGCTTGAACGACTGCGCCATGTGGAGTTCTCAAGAGACTGGGGACTGAACCTGCAGGCCGTGCCGCTACCGGTTGATGAAAATATTATCAGGGCTTCGGCCAGGCTGAAAGATAAATACAGTCATTCAGCCACTTTTCAGTTTACACACTATCGCCGCAGCGATGATTACACAGGATTTCAAAACACTGTTTTACATAAGGCTAACTGGAAAGGCTGGCAAATCAATAACCAGCTGATGGTAACCCGGTTTACCGGGCTGAATACAAAAGGAGCTTTCCTTCGGCCGGTTATAGATGTAAGCAAGGAGTTGGCCCGTATGGATAAATGGAGGCTTGGGTTTACTTATTCACTTGAAAAAAATAATAACAGAACAAAGGCAATTGATTCATTGCTGCCTGCAGCTTTCTGGTTTGATATCTATTCAGCATATCTGCAATCCAGTGATGCGAAACGAAACCGGCACAGGATTACTTTCTTTACCCGTTCAGATAAATACCCGGTAAAAAATAGTTTTGTAAGGGGCGACAGAAGCCTGAACCTGAATCTTCAATCCGAATTACTGGCCAACCCTAAAAGACAATTCTACCTGAATACCACTTTCCGAAAACTGAAAGTGTATGATACCACTGTTTCCAAACAAAAAGCAGATGAAACCATACTGGGAAGGGCCGAATACATTATGAACGAATGGAAAGGACTGCTTACCGGTAATCTTCTTTATGAAGTAGGAGCAGGGCAGGAGCAGCGAAGGGATTTTGCCTACCTGGAAGTACCCGCAGGCACGGGACAATATGCATGGATTGATTATAACAACGACGGCGTTCAGCAGCTGAATGAATTTGAGATAGCCGCTTTTCCCGACCAGGCAAAATTCATCCGCATTTTTACCCCCACCAACGACTTTATAAAAGCCAACTATATCACTTTCAATTACAGCCTGAACATCAGCCCCCGTTCACTGCTCCGCGCTCCCGACCTGAAAGGGTTTAACAAGCTGCTCTCAAAATTTATTTTCATCACCTCACTGCAGATAAATAAAAAATCTGTAGCGAACGGCAATTTTGAATTCAATCCATTTAAATACGGGGTGAACAACACCGGGCTGATCATACTGAACACCACACTGCTGAATACCGTTTCGTACAACCGTTTCAGCAGTAAATGGGGTGTTGACCTGAGCAACCTGCGCAACAACGGCAAATCGCTGCTCACCTATGGCTATGAAAGCCGGAAGCTGAATGACTGGGCAATAAAATGGCGCTGGAACATCAGCCGTACTTTACTTTTTAGCCTGAATGGCAAAAAGGGACTGAATGCACTTTACACTCCCCAGTTCGCCAACCGTAATTATGAGTTATCGGTTTACAGTGCGGAGCCCTTTCTTACATTTATTAAAGGAACAACCTTCCGGCTGGTTGCCGGTTACAGGGTTGACTATAAAAAGAACCTGCCACTGTACGGAGGGGAAAAATCAACTGCCAACTCGCTGAACATTGAATCAAAATACAACATCCTGCAAAGCAGCTCCGTCAGCGGTAAATTCACTTTTAATAATATCAGCTATCATTTTCCTGCCAATACCACCGTAAGTTATATCATGCTCGATGGCCTGTTGCCCGGAAAGAATTTTCTGTGGAACCTTAGTTTTTCAAAACGGCTGCTGAACAACCTGGAGTTAAACTTTCAGTATGACGGGCGGAAGGCGGGCAGTGTAAAAACAGTTCACCTGGGCCGGGCGGGGATAACCGCATTGTTCTAAACGGCCTTCCCAGAACTTCGTTCGTTCCCTTGAGTTCACTCGGGAACCTCCGAAGGAAGGGTTTAATGTATTACCCGTCTCCTGTTATACATTAAAACGGAAGTGGATCACATCTCCGTCTTTTACCACATATTCTTTTCCTTCAATTCTTAGTTTGCCCGCTTCCCGGCAAACGGCTTCTGAACCGTATTGAACATAATCGTCGTAGCTAATCACTTCAGCCTTGATAAATCCCTTTTCAAAATCGGTATGAATGACACCGGCGGCCTGCGGCGCCTTCCAGCCCTGGTGGATGGTCCATGCCCTTACTTCCTGCTCACCGGCGGTAAAAAAAGTGTATAGGTCCAATAAGTGATAGGCTGAATGAATAAGCCGGTCTAATGCCGGTTCCTCCATTTTATATTCATTCATGAATAGTTGCTTATCTGCCGGGTTTCCCATGGAAGCGATCTGTGCTTCAATTGAAATGTTCATGATGATCATTTCTTCAACCGTATGACCGGCGTGCAAATTATCCTCTTTTATGGCTTGTTGCAGGGCTTCGGTAAACTTATTCCCTGTGTGCATGGAGGCCTCATCCACATTGGCGACATATAGAACAGGTTTATCCGTAAGTAAAAATAAATCGGCTATAGCCGCATTCTCTTCCTTTGTTAAACCAAGTTCTCTTATACTTTTTCCTTTTTCGAGGTGTGCTTTACACCGGACCAGCACATCCAGTTCCGCTTTTAATTTCGGATCGATCCTTGCCTGCTTTTCTGTTTTGGATATTTTTTTCTCCACACTTTCCAGGTCTTTCAGTTGAAGTTCCGTATCAATGATTTCTTTATCGGCTACCGGGTTAATGGCCCCCTCATCCCGCAGGATATTTTCATCTTCAAAACAGCGGACCACATGCATGATGGCATCCACTTCCCGTATATTGGCCAGAAATTTATTTCCGAGGCCTTCGCCTTTGCTGGCGCCCCTAACAAGTCCGGCAATATCAACAATCTCAATTTGTGTGGGGATGATCTTTGGGGGTTTCATTAATTCGGCAAGCCTGTATAAACGGGGATCGGGCACATCCACCAGCCCCACATTGGGGTCAATGGTGCAGAACTGGTAATTACTCGCCTGCGCTTTGGCGCTGCTGCTTACTGCATTGAACAAAGTTGATTTACCTACGTTGGGAAGACCTACAATACCTGCCTGTAATGCCATATTCTGTTTATAGTTTATGGTTTTTAGTTTATGGCTAAAACCTCTTATTTTTAAGAGCCGCAAAAGTAAACCATTATTCTTTTACTGCAGAGATAAATAGAAAACAAATTATCATTTAAATCCAATAACAATAAACTGTAAACTTAAAACCACAATCATTACATGGTATTAAGCAGAATCTGGACCGCCTTTATCCTGGTTGCATTACTCACTGCTGCTGCAAGATTTGCTTTTCAGCCCGGGCAGCAGGGTATTTTCAGCCAACTGGTTACCGGAAAGAACACCGACACCATAGCTGTGCGGATAGCGGATTCAGCATCCGTGCCGGCCATTGTTCACCAGCAGCTCAGCAACCAGAAACTGGCTGTGTGGGGAAAAGAAAAAGTATATAAAGCAGGCGATAACAGCTACCGTGCCTACAAACAGTTGCCGGCCAACGGCATTTTTGAAACCTGCAAGGATGCCGTAACGCTTTGCATCGGGCTTATTGGCATCATGGCGCTGTTTATGGGATTTATGAATATTGCCGAGAGGGCAGGGGGCATCCGGTTTTTATCCCGCATCATCGGCCCTTTTTTTTCCAGGATATTTCCCGATGTACCCAAAGACCATCCTTCGATGGGGCATATGGTGATGAATTTTTCCGCCAACCTGATGGGGCTTGATAATGCAGCCACTCCGTTTGGCATTAAAGCCATGGAAAGCCTGCAGGAAATAAACCCCGATAAAACCAGGGCATCCAATCCGCAGCTGATGTTTCTATGCCTGCATGCTTCGGGTCTTACCCTTATTCCTACAGTCATCATTGCAGACCGGGTGGCTATGAAATCCGCACAGCCTGTAAGTATTTTTATTCCCTGCATGATTGCCACTTTTGTGGCCACCATGGCGGCAATGATGTTAGTTGCAGTACGGCAGCGTATCCGCCTGTTTCAGCCGGTTATCCTGATGTGGGTATTTGGAATTACAGCTGTTATCGCTGCATTGATATTTTATATCAAAACTCTCGATGCACAGGGAGTTCAGCTTTTTTCCACCAGCCTGAGCAACGGGATCATCCTCATTATCTTTCTGCTGATCATACTGGGGGCCATCTATAAACGTACCAGCATTTTTGATGCCTTTATTGAAGGGGCAAAAGGCGGGTTTGAAACGGCGGTCCGCATTATCCCTTACTTAGTGGGTTTGCTGGTTGCCATCAGTTTGCTGCGCAACAGCGGTGCCTTTGAGTTTATACTGGATGGCATTAAAAATATTTTTGTTATGCTGAACGGCGATACCCGTGTGGTGGACGCTATGCCAACCGCCCTCATTAAACCTTTAAGCGGCAGCGGTGCCCGGGCCGTAATGATTGATACGCTGAATGCACATGGGCCCGACTCATTTGCAGGTAATCTTGCTTCCGTATTCAGGGGTTCGGCCGATACCACATTTTATATTATTGCCGTTTATTTCGGGGCAGTAGGTATCAAAAACAGCCGTTATGCTGCAACTACCATGCTGCTGGCCGACCTGGCGGGAATTATAACGGCAATTGCGCTGGCATATATCTTCTTTGTATAACCGGATATTTTAATTACCGGTGTTCATCATATCTCCTGCTCCGTTGTCCTGCTCCCGCTGATTTTTCCGTTTGAAAAGATTGGGATCAAATTTGCCGAAGCGCCAGTTGAAACTGAAACGAAGAACCTGGGGGTCGCGGCGACGGAATACATTTTGAATAAAGTCCGGCGACTCTGAGTAAATATCCTGTCTGCGGGTTCTGAAAATATCATTCATGTTTAATGATAAGGATGCCTGTCTGTTCTTCAGGAATTCAAAACGGATACCCATATCCACAAAATAATTGGCTCTTGAATAACCCTGCGATACCGTGGTTTGGCCAAACATGCCGCCACCCCCGAACATACCACCACCACGGCCGCCTCCGCCGCCCCTGCCGCTGGTTCCGGCGCCGCCGGGGGGTAATACAGTTCTGGACTGATATTCACCCGAAAGCTGTATAGTAAAATTCTTAGGCAGTTTAAATGTATTGTTCAATTTCAGAAACCAGCTGCCAAACTGGTTTTGTTCCGGCAACGCCGGATCGTTCAGGTTGATTTTGGATGTAAACAGGTTCAGATTGGAGACCAGTTCCCACCATTTGGTCATCTTGTTTTTGGATATCAGTTCAAGCCCCGTTACATAACTTGAGTTGGCATTAATGTACGTATTCACCAGTATCTGCTTATTATTAGCGGGATTGGTTTCTTTTACCTGGAAACGGGAGATCAGGTCATTGGTTCTTTTATAATAGGCAGATGCGATAAAGTTGTCTTTATTCTTAAAAGTTTTCTGGTAGGATAGCTCGAAGGAATTGGTAAACTCAGGGCTCAGGTTCGGGTTGCCCCGGCTGATGTTCAGCGAATCCGAGTAATCGGTAAAAGGATAAAGCTGGAAGAAATTGGGCCGGTTAATTTTCCGGGTATAATTCAGCTGCAGGTCCTGTTCTTTTTTTAATTTTTGCGACAGGAAAACACTGGGGAACAAAGAAACCGGGAAATCTATGTTAAACACTTCGTTTTTATCAGGCAGCCGTCCCTGGTAATCGGAGCTTTCAACCCGCAAACCCAACTGGTAACCAAAATTCTTAATCCTGTTGGCAAATGTGGTGTATGCTGCATATACATGGTCGGTACTGTTGTAATTAACTGAAAGCAGGGGATTGTATACCGGCAGGCCGGCGGCATCAAAGAAAAAGAAATCATTCCTGTTCTCCACTTTTCTTATTTGCGCCCTTACGCCCAGTTCCAGCTTGGAATTTTCACTGAGCGGTTTTGCATAATCAGATTGTATCACAATATTCTGGTTATTGCCCTTGCCGTTTTGCTGTTGTTTAAAGGCATTGGAAAAGGTATATCCCGGAAGGATGAAGTAATTATTGGTAATCACATTCTCATTACGGTTACGGCTGCTGTTATAATTCACATCGGCTGTCAGTTCTTCTCCCTGTTTGGGAAAATTGTGTTTATAGCTGAGCGAAACCCCGTTGTTTTGGAAACGGGATTTACTGTTGGACAACCGTTCTGAAAAAGACGATTTTACAGTGCTGTATAAGGAGTCAATCAGGATATCACTTTCGCTGTAGGGAGTAAATCGGCCTTCGGCCCGGTTACCGGAAATAGAAAGGGTATTGCGGTTGTCAACAAAAAAGTCAAACCCGCCCCGCAAAAAAGTAAAGTAGCCTTCCTGAACGCTCCGGTCTGTTTGTTTTAAAAAAGTATTGGGTGTGCTGATAAGGGTGGTTCTGTCGGTGGTTCCGTTGCTGATGGATTTACGCTGGTTATAATTAGCGCTCAGGAAAAAATTTACTTTATTCTGCCGCACATTAATATCTCCGCCCAGGCCGATCCTGCCGCGGGAATCCAAATTGGTTCTTACGCTTCCACTGTAACCAACCCTTTTATTTTTTTTCAGGATGATATTCAGAATGCCGGCAGTACCACCCGATGCGTCGAATTTGGCCGAAGGATTGGTGATGAGCTCTATGCTTTCAATGGCATCGGCGGGTATTTGTTCCAGTTCCATGGTGGTGGGCCTGCCATCCACAAAAATCTGCGGAGAGTTGTTGCGCATTGTAACATTTCCGTCAATATCCACATTGATGGAAGGCACATTCCGCATTATATCCACGGCTGTGCCGCCTGCAGAAACCAGGTTTTTGTCTACATTAAACACTTTTCTGTCAATACCCAGTTGCAAACCGGGTTTCGTGGCGGTTACCGTTACATTCTCCAGCACTTTGTCTTCAAATTCTATTTTGATATTGCCAAGATCTTTGTCCAGTGCGGCCATCATTCCGCCCATATCACCGTTGTTTCCGCCGGGTTTTAAGTCAAATGAAACATTCTGCTCAAAAGTTTTAAACCCTACAACTGTTATCTTCAGTTTGGATTGCCCAAAAGCAGGCACATTTTCAAGGCTGAATTCACCATTGGTTTTGGTAATCATGCCGGCGACCACCACTTCTTTTCTTTTTTTGGTAACCGTGTCCATCCTGTTTTGCACCAGCTGCACCGAGGCGTATTCAATGGGTTTTCCTGTTTTGGCCTCCACCATTTTACCATAGAACCGGCCGACCGGCATCTGGCCGCCTCCCTGCCTTCCGGCTTGCTGGGCTGAAAGTGTATAAACAATTAAGAAAGAAGCTACAAAGCCAAACAAATGTCTCATTATTATAGTTTAAATATGAAGCTGCTGATTAGACGGGCAAAGCTTGCTGAACTTGCTGACAATGCCATGACAACTTGATGAAAGGCTATTGACAATTTTCAAAGGGAAATGTTCAGGTTATTCACGGATGTTGGCAAATAATTTAAAGGGCCAGCCATGTTATAAGCACCTGAGCGACGCCGATAATAAACCCGATAAAAGCGCCTAATAGCTCAACAAATCTGAATTCCTTGGACATTATCTGGTATAATATTTCCTCCAGCTTATCCGATGAAAATGCTGATACCTTCTGTACTACGATATGCTCCAGGTCGAGTTCGTTTTTCAGGTTGGCGGTATATTGTTTCATTACAGGCGGGAACAGTGTTTCTATTTCCTGCATAAAGGCAGATTTCATTCTTCCGATAGTTTTATCGCCGATAAACATGCTGATGACCGGCATTTCATCGCTGAGGCGAACCCGCAGAAAATGGTCCACATGATTTTCTATCATCGGCATTATCTTTTTCAGGTTTTCGGGGTTACTGATCTTATGTTCAATATCTGCATAGGACAAAAATTCATTGCTGACGATCTTTCCGAGTTTTTCTGCAAATTGATACTGACGTTTGGGAAAAATGCCCTGGAAAGTAATGCCGAGTATGCGTTTGGGTTCACGGGGATGAAACAGCATTTTAATGGCAATCCAGTTGGTTATCCATCCGATAAACGCTGAAATAAACGGGATGAGGATGAGCCAGTAGTTCATTGGTAAGTATGAATTGAAGCATAAATAAAATGAAACCCCGTTTCTACCGAAACGGGGCCTTGGGTGGCTAATGGGACTCGAACCCACGACCCTCAGAACCACAATCTGATGCTCTAACCGACTGAGCTACAGCCACCATATGCTGAAATTTCAATCATCAAATAATAAATTTCAGCGGGTTGCAAAAATAGGCAAATTAGGTTTTGTTGAAAAATAAAAGCCTGATTACTACCTGCTTTCAATGAAGTAACGGAATAGCCAGCCACTTATCAAAATCCCTTGTTAAATGCCTGTAAAAGCAAGAAAAACAAGGATTCTGCGTTATTTTTGGATTATGTCAGGCACCCTAAAATACCTGTTGAATATGAAAAGACTACCCGTAGTAATCCTGATGGTCGTTGCCGGTTCATTTCTTGCTTTTAAAACCATGGGAACCGGTACTGCTGATCCGAACCCGCCCAGCAAATATGAAGATATTCTGCGGCTGATTGGTAAAATGCTTGCCGAAGCACATTACAGCCCTCAAAGCATCAATGATGCTTTCTCAAAAAAAGTATTTAAGAAATACATGAATGACCTGGATCCGGAAAAAAATATTTTTCTCCTGTCAGATCTTTCAGGTCTCCGGAAACATGAAACCAGGATAGATGATGAGCTAAAAGGTTCGCCGGTTGAATTTTTTCTTGCCGCCGGTAAAAATTTCAATACAAGATTAGAAGAGGCTGCTGTGACATACAGTGAAATTCTTTCGAATCCTTTTGACTTTACTCTTGATGAAGAAGTGATACTGGATGGTGACAAACTGGATTATCCCGCTAATGAATCAGAGCGAAAAGACCGCTGGAGAAAAAAACTGAAATACCTGGCGCTGGAGCGCTACATTGATCTGCTGGATACCCGTGAAAAGAACAGGGGCAAGGAAGGGTTTGCGGTAAAAACGGATGAACAACTGGAGAAAGAAGCCCGGGAAAAAGTAAAGCGGCTGATGGACCGGACTTTTGACAGATTCCGCCACAAGTTTAATGATGATGATAAATTCAGCGTATTTGTAAATGCCATTACTACTACCATGGATCCGCACACGGAGTTCTTTCCGCCTGTGGACAAACGGTATTTTGATGAAGAGATGAGCGGCCGCTTTTTCGGTATTGGCGCTTCATTGCAATACGATGAAGGGAATATTAAAGTAAGCAGTGTGCTTACCGGCAGCCCGGCCTGGAAATCCGGTGAAATTCAGCCCGGCGACATCATTATTAAAGTGGCCCAGGGCAGTGAAGAACCGGTTGACCTTACGGGTTTTGTGGTAACCGATGCTGTTAAGATCATCCGCGGTAAAAAAGGTACAGAAGTAAGGCTAACTATTAAAAAACAGGACGGCACTATTAAAATGATTTCGCTGATACGGGATGAAATAGTACAGGATGAAACATTTGCCCGCAGCGCAATTGTGAAAAATGTCAATACCAAAACCGGATACATCTTTCTGCCTGAATTTTACGCTGATTTTGACCGGCCCAATGGCAACCGCAGTTTTGTGGATGTTGCAAAAGAGGTAACCAAGCTGAAGGAAGAAAAAGTGGATGGTATCATCATAGACCTGCGCAATAACGGCGGTGGCTCCCTCTATGATGTGGTGCAGATGGCCGGACTCTTCATTGACGAAGGCCCGATAGTGCAGGTAAAAGACAGGGATAATAAGCCTACGGTTTTAAAAGATAAAGACCGCAACGTACTATATACGGGTCCGCTGGCAGTAATGGTGAATGAATTCAGCGCCTCCGCTTCCGAAATATTTGCAGCAGCCATACAGGATTATAACCGGGGCGTGGTTATCGGCAGTACTTCCACCTATGGCAAAGGAACCGTACAGCGTAATATCGGGCTGGATACTGAATCAGGTTTTTCCATGACCGATTCAGACCTGGGTACTGTAAAACTTACGTTGCAGAAATTTTACCGTATCAACGGGGGATCAACCCAATTAAAAGGCGTCAACTCTGATATTGTTCTGCCCGATAACCTGGAGTACCTGAAAGTACGGGAAAAAGATGATGAGGACGCATTGCCCTGGGATGAAATCAATAAAGCCAGCTATACTAACTGGAATCCCGGGTATGATATAAAAACCATCCAGCAACTCAGCCAGCAAAGACTGGAAAACGATAACACATTCCAGCTGATAAAGGAAAATACGGAGTGGTTGTCCAAACAAAACGACAAGCATTATTCCCTGCAGATAGATAAATACAGGGAAGAGCAAAATGCTATCCGTAATACCATCAAGCAACTGGAGTCGCTGTTAAAACTGAAAGGCGAACTGGATGTTACCGCCCTGCCCAAAGAAGTAAACCGCTGGGAAAATGACAAGAACAAGCAGGAGCGTTTTCAGCAATGGCTGAAAAACCTGCAGAAAGACATTTATCTTGACCAGGCCGTAAAAGTGATGAATGATATGATCAGCCAGCAAAACCTGGTAAAGGCTAAAACCGGTGACGAGCCTTCGAAAAAAGGATTCTGATCGCTTTCACCGCATAAATTATTCAGCCCCTGTTTGCAAGCAGGGGCTTTTTATTCACTTGTGGTTAAGGTTCATCAATTAAGATATCTTTCCTGTATAATGCTGATATGATGCTCTACATGCCCGGATATGATAAATCCGATGCCCATCACATATACGGGTTTGCCGCTGGAAGTGCCGGATGTTTCCAGTTGCATAGTATCAAATGAACGGAAAAGTATTTCAGTCGTTTTTCGTACGGCGCTGAACTCCTCTACCATATCATTCCAGTCGCGGTTGGTGGCTTTACAATTTTCGGCGTACAGGTTTTCATCAAACGAGGGCAGGGGGGTGCTGTCTTGCCGGGCAATACAGAGTGCCCGGTAAGCAAATATCCTTTCTGCATCCAGTATATGCTGCAGCACTTCTTTCAGCGTCCATTTTCCTTCGGCATAACGGTAATTGTATTTCTCAGCAGGAATACTTTTAAAAAAAGCAAGAGCTTTGGAATGCTGATTATTTAATGCAGGTAACAAATCAACCTCCGGAACCTGGTTGATGTAACGGTGATAATATTCAGGTACTCTTGTTAAATCGGGCCGGGGCATATCTGTCAGTTATTTTTTTCTTTTTCTTTATTTACAGGCGAAGGCTTACTGTTAAGCGGTGCGCCCACTGCAATATCACAACGGTGACCGGGCTCGCCGTGTGGCGGGTTCATACCGGGGGCAGTGGTAGTGGTGGTTCCTGTTTTTACAGGTTCAGCAGGTGTTACTATAGGTGTGGGTTTTATGGCATCAGATGGTACAGTTGTACCCGGTTGGGTAACTGTGACGGGTTGTGTTACAGGCTTGCTGTCAAGCGGTGCGCCAACGGCAATATCACAGCGATGTCCGGGCTGGCCGTGCGCCGGATTTAATCCCTTAGCAGAAGTGATTGCCGGAGCAGTTGTTTTAGCGGGAGCGGTAGTGAGTGTAGCTCCTTCTGCCGGAGCGGAAGGAGTTATAGTAAGGCCGGAATTTGCAGTTGGGGCAGTTGGGGCTGCAGGTTGTTTTGTGGTTTCAGGATTATTTGCGGGCTTACTGTCAAGCGGTGCCCCAACAGCAATATCACAGCGGTGGCCGGGCTGCCCGTGTTCAGGGTTAAGGCGTGTTGATGCAGTTGCAGGGGCAACAACCGGCACTTGTACTGGTACGGGCAAAGTTGAAGTTTTGTTGGTGTCCGGAGTATTGATTACAGGGGTTGTTAAGGGTGCGTTTACAGGGGCACCACCTGTATCAGTTCTGGGTACACTGGTTTCTTCATCAGCAGAATTTCCGCAGCCTATATACACAGATACAGACAATAACAATATCAGAATTTTAAGACCTGGCATTTTAGATTTTTTAGGTTGTGTAAAATACTCAACTTTTCCGGTAGCTGGTAAAAAAAGGGCCCTGTGTTGCCGGATACAAAACAGGGCCGGATATTTTCATTTATGAATATTTAGCCCTTCGGCCTGGGCTTTACTGTTGTGCTGGGTTTAACCGCCGCCGATTTCTTTTCACCTTTGGTAACCGATGCCAGTTTTATGGCTTCATATGCATTCACAATACCTCCTGATTTGCTTAGATCACTAAGATTGACCATTTCATCGTTACCGGGGTTTCTTACTTCAGTGCCCGGATTACCGGAAGATTTTTCAATAATCATTTTTACCTGCCGGGCACTCAGGTTTGGGTAATAGGACATAATGAAAGCGGCAAGACCTGCTACCACCGGGGATGCCATGCTGGTACCCTGCAGGTTCTGGTAAGTATTGCCGCCGGGAACCGTTGAATAGATTTTTACACCGGGTGCAAAAACATCCACTTCTTTTTTGCCATAGTTGGAGAAACCGGCAGTGAGACCTCCGGCTTTCGGGTCTCCGCTGGCTCCCACGGTTATCCAGTTCTCGGGCCGCTTGTTATCCAGGAAAAGCGGGCAGGGGTAGTTAAATGATGTATCAAGATTTTTGGCATCATTTCCGGCGGCATGCACCAGCAGTACACCTTTGCTTTCTGCATACTGCACCGCTTCATCCACCCATTTCTTTTCAGGAGAAAAACTTTTGCCAAAGCTCATGTTTATAACATGTACTCCGTTGTCAACTGCATATCGGATGGCCAGCGCTACATCTTTATCATGTTCATCACCATCGGGAACGGCCCGAAGAGTCATTATTTTTACATTGTCAGCCACACCGTCCATTCCCTTGCCATTGCCCCTTACGGCGCCAATAATACCCGATACATGGGTACCATGAAGGGCAGATTTGTTGCTTACCATTACATTGTTGTTGCCATAGAACCTGTCATTGAAATCATCATAGTTATCCTGTACGACCTCGTCCCTGTATTTTTTTGGGATTTTTTCAGATGCTTCCATTTTATTTAAATCGCCTTCCAGCTGATCTAATATTTGCTGGTTGGTGATTTCCTCATTGTCATTGTCACTGCAGATGCTAAGTAAAAATTCCCTTGTGCGCTGTGCAGAATTGTTGGCTGTAGAATATGAGGCGAGATCTTTACAGGTATATTCATCTTTCTTGATGTCTTTACGGATAACGGAGTCGCCGGTCTTCATGGTTTTTGATATGCGGCGAAGCTGCAGCACTTCCAGGGGGTTAATTTCACCAACAATTTCCTGCTTGGCCCGCACCCACATCCGGTACTCAAAGGCATCTTCCGGAGAAAGTGTTTCCTCTGTCACTTTCTTATCGGCATATTTTGATTTGTATTTGTGATATACCCGGGCAGCCTCGTATGAGTCCTGTTCCACATTTCTGCCGTCACGGCCGCCGAGGAAATTCCAGCCGTATATATCATCCACATAGCCGTTCTTGTCATCGTCAATACCGTTTCCGGGAATTTCTTTCGTATTTTTCCAGAGGGCCGGCTTCAGGTCTTCATGGAGGGTATCCACACCGGAATCAATTACAGCCACAATGACGGTATTGCTTTTTACTTTTTTTGCCTTTACAAACTCATAGGCTTTGTCAAGGCTGATGCCGTAGTAACCGTTTTTTGTTTTGTCGAGAAGATGCCATCCGTAGGGAACAGTATCCCTTTTCTGGCTAAAGCCGCAGATGGCGAGGAAGGAACTAACAGCTGTCAAACAGGTACGTTTCAGGATATTAACCATGTAAAACTGATTTTTTACTGCAAAGTTGAAAAACTTTTAAAAATACTGATTACCATTCATATATTTTGCATAAAAAGGAAACTTAAAACGGACAAAAACCTGCTTTTGTTGATGCCTGTCAATACAATATGGTTGTCAGCCAGATAATTGTATATTGATTTTTCAGGATTTGTTAAATGTTAAACTGAATTCCCTGTGCCAGGGGGAGAGAAGTGCTGTAATTAATGGTGTTGGTTTGCCTGCGCATATATACTTTCCAGGCATCACTTCCGCTTTCCCGGCCACCGCCAGTTTCTTTTTCACCGCCAAAGGCTCCGCCAATCTCTGCTCCTGATGTGCCTATATTAACATTGGCAATACCACAGTCGCTGCCTGCATGAGAAAGGAATAATTCAGATTCTCTTAAGTTTAATGTCATAATAGACGAAGAAAGTCCCTGCGGCACTTCATTTTGAATTGCAATAGCCTCTTCTATTGCTTTATATTTCAGCAGGTAGAGTATAGGGGCAAATGTTTCATGCTGTACTATTTTAAAACCGGTTTTCGCCTCTGCAATGCAGGGCTTCACATAGCACCCGCTTTCATAGCCTTTGCCGTTCAAAACTCCGCCTTCCACAATAAAGTTACCGCCTTCGGCTTTGCATTTTTCAATTGCCTCCAGGTACATCTTAACGGCATCTTTGTCAATAAGGGGTCCTGCATGATTGGCCGGGTCAAGCGGGTTGCCTATCCGAAGTTGCTGATAAGCCTTCACCAGTCTCGTCTTTACTGAGTCGTAAATATCCTCATGTATAATCAGTCGTCTTGTAGTAGTGCAACGCTGACCGGCAGTGCCGACGGCGCCGAACAATGAACCGGGAATAGCAATATCCAGGTCTGCATCTTTTGAAATAATGATGGCGTTGTTTCCGCCAAGTTCCAGCAAGGCCCTGCCAAGCCTTGCGCCCACAACTGCGCCAACAGCTTTGCCCATTCTTACAGACCCTGTTGCAGAAATTAATGGAATTCTAGTATCAGCTGCAAGCCATTCACCCGCTTCACGACCACCATTTACAATGCAGGAAACGCCTTCCGGAACATTGTTTCTGGCAAATACATCCGCAACAATATGCTGGCAGGCCAGGGAACAAAGGGGTGTTTTTTCTGAAGGCTTCCACACACATACATCACCGCACACCCAGGCCAGCATACAGTTCCAGCTCCACACTGCTACAGGAAAATTGAAGGCAGAAATAATACCTGCTATGCCGAGCGGATGATATTGCTCATACATTCTGTGTCCGGACCTTTCGCTGTGCATTGTAAACCCGTGCAATTGTCTTGACAGGCCCACGGCGAAATCGCAGATATCAATCATTTCCTGCACCTCGCCCAGTCCCTCCTGTAAACTTTTGCCCATTTCAAACGAAACCAGTTTGCCAAGCGGTTCTTTGTTTTGGCGCAGGGCTTCGCCGATTTGTCTTATCACTTCGCCCCGTTTAGGGGCAGGTACCATGCGCCAGTTTTCAAATGCTTCCTGCGCTGTTCTTATTACTGTTTCAAAACTTTCTTTATCAGTGGCTGTAACTGAGGCGATCATGCTGCCATCAACAGGAGAGAAGGATTCAATGATCCCTCCTTTGGAACTTATCCATTTTGCTCCTGTACCAACACCTTGATTGGTTGCATCAATGCGAAGAGCCCTCAAAAATTCCATATAATTTTTTTATTGAGGTGCAAAGGTAAGAAGAGAGAAGGGACTACAGGCAATGACCCATGCAAACGGGAAACCGGCAAGATGCCTTCAGGCGGATAAAAGAATGGCGGGATTAATACTGTTCTTTTTCATTCGGGAAACTTTTTTCTTTCACATCCCTGATATATTGCTTTACCGCAGCAGAAGACAACTCATGAATATTAAGATATTGACGAAGAAAGCGGGGTTTGAATTCTGTATTGATGCCCAACATATCATGCATTACCAGTACCTGTCCGTCGCAATCGGCGCCGGCTCCAATACCAATAGTCGGGATGGACAGACTCAGTGAAACTTCTTTGGCCAGTGCCGCCGGTATTTTTTCCAAAACAATGGCAAAGCAGCCGGCTTCTTCCAGCAGTTTTGCATCCCTGCGAAGTTTATTGGCTTCGTCTTCTTCTTTGGCTCTTACAGTATAAGTGCCGAATTTATAAATGGATTGTGGCGTTAAACCCAGATGCCCCATTACCGGTATACCGGCAGCTACAATTCTTTTAACTGAATCAAGAATTTCTTCACCTCCTTCCATCTTCACCGAATGGCCCCCTGTCTCTTTCATAATACGAATGGCTGATGCAAGGGCAATATCCGAATTAGACTGGTAGGTTCCGAACGGCATATCTACTACCACCAGGCACCGGTCAATGCCCCGAACCACACACTGAGCATGATAAATTATATTTTCCAGTGTAAACGGTACAGTGGTTTCATGTCCTGCCATGACATTGGAAGCCGAATCACCAACCAGTAATACATCGATGCCCGCCCCGTCAATGATTTTTGCAAAAGAGAAATCATATGCCGTAAGCATGCTGATCTTTTCTCCGGCAGCTTTCATTTTTTGCAGGGTGTTGGTGGTTACTTTTTTGATCTCTTTGTTAATACTCATGGATCAAAGTTAACCGGGAAAATTGAATTCATACTTCAGCCAACTTTTGGGGAAGGAAGTGTTTGCAGTTGCTTCAATTTATCCTCGATGCTTTTAATCAGCCGCAGTACCTTTATCCAGTTGGTCCCCACTTCTATGAGCCCCTGTTGAAAACTGGTAATGGCAGCGGCGGTCATTATCTGGCTGATCGGTTTGTTCTTATCTGCATTTTTATACGTTCCAGGAATTGTCCGAGTTTATTAACGGAAGCGTTAGACGCAGCTATGGTTGATTCGGCTGATCCAATATCGGCCCTCAGGCCGGAATGAATGCTCCCGGCCTCTTCATCCATTCGCTTCATTTCATCTCTTTGATCACTTATTACAGTACTGTTAACTGGTTTTGGCTGCTGTTCCTTTGGGATCTCGGCGGTACAGAGTTCGCTTAATTTATTATATTCCAGTATTGCATACAACCAGGATTGGTAAGCCTCAAACCTTCTTTCTCTCATTTTATTCAACTCTTCATTGATCTGGCCGGTCTCCTGTATGACAACGATCCCTTTTGCATTGAGATTCCCCAGGTCGATCAGCATATCAGCGGTCAAAACAATCCAGACCCCTGTTTCGGCAGCGATCTTGCCGGTACTCTGTGCAAGGTCTTTTACAAGATCAGCCCAGCTTTCAATAGCACCTGCGGGGTCATCGGAATAATTGAAAGTCCCGACCCTTGCTGGCGGCGGTACCACTGTGTTTAGAAATCCCTCCTCTATCTGTGCATCCAGTTCTTCGCCCAGCCGGTCGACTGCTTCCGTTGAACTCTTACTCACGTCATCGCAGGCACTTACCTGGTCTTTAAAACTTTCTGCTTTCCGGTCTACTTCGGCTGCCAGTCTTTCCAGCTCCTTTTTACAATCGGTACGGGTGAGACCGAATGGTTCATCATAATCCATACTGGGTTCCCTGGTGAAATTCACTTCCTTTCCGTCCCTGATCTCATGCATGTACCACTCAATGCGGGCCGTGCCTTTGATGGAAGTTTCCGTGACAGAGCTTACTTTACAGGGGCTGGTCCAGCGGTCCGACAACCCGTCATCCCGCATGGCTTTTTTATGTGTACAACGGAGCATCGTCAGTTCCATTTTATTATTGGGGCCAACGGTACCCTTCAGGTAGTATGCTCCACCGCCTCCCAGAACACAATTATGACCGGTGGGGCAATCTCCCGGGTTGAGGTATTTAACCACGATGGATGATCCGGTATGGGTAATATTCACCAATACATCCTTAGAACTTCTCCAGAGGCCATTAAAATCAATACCGGTTTGCGAGATACCAGGTGTGGTGGAAACGAGCAGGCAAGAAAGCAGGGCATTGTCGAAGTGGACCTTTTCATGTTCAGAAGTTTAGATTGTCATCAAAACATCATTTCATGTATCCATTCCGGGCAGGACGGGCCGGAAAACTATTTCCCGGCGGGTATATCGAAGGTAATGTCTTTTATTCAGACAGCTCTTTTCCTTTCACTTCTTCATACAGGGCGTGGATCAGCCCGTCGGCAAGCCCGATCTTGGGAACATATATTTCCTCTGTGTCGGCCCACCGCATTGCATTAATATAAATAAGCAGGGCGGGAACAATTACATCAGCCCGGTCTTCCCGCAGTTTGTGGAGGCTGATGCGTTGTGCCACGGAAAGATTACTGAACTCCTTGTAATAATCACGGAGCAGATCAAGGGTAAGAGCTTTGCCTTCTTTTCTTTTTGATAAAGAGAATATTTTGTTGATGTTTCCGCCCGATCCAATAGCCGTTACGTGGTGGTAGCCTTTTGTTTTCTGGCGTATAAATTCTTTCATCTCATCCCAGGCGGCTTCTGTCACCTTGTTTTTCAACAGTCGGATGGTTCCGATATTAAACGATTCCTTAAATACCAGTTTATTGTCACTGAAAAAGGTAAGTTCGGTACTGCCGCCGCCCACGTCAATATACAGGTACGATTCATCAGCAGACATATTTTCAGCAATATGGTTTTCGTAAATGAAGGAAGCTTCTTCCCGGCCGCTGATGATCCGGATTTCGATTCCGGTTTCTGTTTTTACTTTTCTTATGATTTCTGCGGCATTTACGGCATCCCGCATAGCGGAGGTGGCACATGCTTTCAGGTGCTTTACTTCATAAACATCCAGCAACAGTTTGTAGGTCTTAACCGTTTGGATGATTTTTTCTGCTTTGGCAGCAGAAATTTCGCCTTTGTCGAACACATCAAAACCCAGACGGAGCGGTACCTTACCAGCACCACTTTTATGAACTCCGGCACATCCTGCAGGCCGGAGATAACATCGGTGATCAATAATCTTGCCGCATTACTGCCAATATCAACGGCTGCCAGTCTCACTCAGAACCTGTGTTTTTTTGTACAGATAATTATAGGTTCCCACCTGTGACCGGATTTTCTTACGGGTTGTTCTTACATATTCATTGCTCAACTGGTTATCGAGCCACCGGGCTTTCACAATTATCCTGGAGCTGAATGTTCAGAATGTCTTTCAGTTCCTGTTTCAGTTCCTCATTCCAAATGGGACAGGTGGCTTCCACCCGGTGTTCAAGGTTTCTCAGCATCCAGTCGGCCGAAGATATATAAACTTTCTCTTTGCCCCGGTTGTGAAAATCCACACCCGGGCATGCTCGAGGTACTCGTCCACAATACTGATGGCCCTTACCGGCACTTCAAACTTTTTATGCTCAGAATACATGCAGAATATGCCACGGATGATAAGTTTTAATTGCACACCGGCCCTTGCCGCTTCGTATAATTTCTGGATCATTTCTTCATCTGAAAGCGAATTCATCTTTAATGTAATGGCTGCAGGTTTCTTTTTGTGGGCCTGCCTTATTTCTTCATCAATCAGCTGCAGCATTTCTTTTTTTACAATATGCGGACTCGGGATGATATATTTACAGTCCTTGAGAAACCCACCGCCGGTTTTCGGCTGTTCCAGGTAACTGAACATCCGGTTTGCATCCGACATTATTTTTTGATTGGAAGTAAGCAGGCAGTGATCGGCATATACTTTTGACGTTTTTTCATTCAGGTTGCCGGTACTGAAAAAGCCATACTGAACAAAATTGTTGTCGTTTGTTCTTTTCCGGATTACATAAATCTTGGAATGCACTTTCATGCCCGGTATCTCAATCAGCACTTTGGCGCCTTCCTCTTCCAGCCATATAAAGAATTTTCAACCAGGAATAAAGTTACTGAACGTAAAAAGAGAAAGATATTAAGATTTTGGGCTAAACCAAATCATTTCTTTTGCATTCGCTGAATAAAGGAGGTAGTGGAGAAGCCTTCCAGCAGGGGATTGATGACCACCCTGCCGCCATAGGCGATTACTTCTTTGGCTCCGGCTATCTGATCAACCGAATAATCTCCGCCCTTAACCAATACATCCGGCTTCAGGCTTTTGATTAGTTCAGCAGGAGTATCTTCTTCAAAGATAACTACCATATCTACTATCGCTAATGAAGAAAGAATCAGGGCCCTTGAATCCTGGCTGTTAACCGGCCGGTTATTTCCCTTTAATCTCTTTACAGATGCATCTGAATTCAATCCCACTATCAAAAAATCTGCTTCGGCCGCCGCCTGTGACAGGGAGTAAATATGGCCCTGGTGCAGGATATCAAAAACGCCGTTTGTAAAAGCAACGGTTTTACTTATTAACCTGAGTTGGGCAACTTTTTGTTTTGCCTGCGTCAATGAAAGAATTTTAGAGAGTATCAGGTCTGACCGTTTCAAGTTTCCTGTTTTTATTGTAATAAGGGATGGCCACAAAGCTAATCAAACCCCCGATGATAATGACTGCGGTGGTTGCCAGCCAAAGAATCCACCCAAAAGCGATGGCTACAGGCTGGCTGAGACCGTACAGGATCATCGTTTTTTCAATCATAAAGGCATAAGCGCCTATGCCGCCGGGAGAAGCTATCATGCCGATGCTGCCGGCCGATAATACCGTAAAAGCCTCCCGTACCCCATATATTTGCGTCTCCTGAAACGCCATGAAACCCACATAACCTCCCATAAAATAGAGTGTCCAGAGGGCAACTGTGAGGAATATAAACTGCCATCTTTTTTTAAGGTGCCGGATGGCACCCACACCTTCGGCAATTCGCAGACCAATTTTTTTCAGGATACGGCCCACATCCCTGAAGGTTTTCTTTTTGACCAGCATCCAGACGAAAAAAAGAAAAACCACAATGCCAATCATAGTCAGTGTAATGAAGGTATAAGATGTTTTCTTTGCCGTTCCTTCATCCCGGGAATTGAAGAATGTGTCAATGATATTGGTGTACAAATCAGGCTGAATGGCCAGCGTAATACCAAAAACAAGGAGGAGGGTTATGGCGTCAATGATCCTTTCAAGAATGATTGTGCCGATCAGTTTTTCCACCGGAATTTTTTCGTAACGGCCCAGCACGGTGCATTTAACTACCTCGCCCAGTCGGGGCACCCCCTGGTTCACCAGGTAACCAATCATCACTGCGAAAAAAGAATTCAGGCGGGATGGTGAGTAACCCAGCGGCTGAATCAGGAGGCGCCAGCGCAAGCCCCTTATATAATGGCTAAGAAAAAGAATGACAAAAACAAGAACAATCAGCCAGTGTCTTGCATTGCTGTAAGCAGTTTTTATTCTTTCCGTGCTTTCCTTATCGAGGTTTTTCAACGACAGCCATGCAAAGAAAATACCCAAGCCAAGAAAAAAAAGGTATTGAAGTATAGTGCGGAGACGCCTGTTCATGAGTACCGAAAATAGGTTAGCCTGGGAAGAAAGTCAAATAAGTCATATAAGTAAAATTTGTTCAACGAAGATTTAGCGTAGTCGGGTGGATCATAGAGTTCATGAATTTTTTATGCGACATATCTGTTCATGAAATTTCACCAGTTAGCTGTAAGTTATCAATTAGCCTTATATCGTTTAAAAACGCTGCAATCACCGCCACCAGGGGCTGTTTCCCGTTCCACTCATGTACGATGTTCAGGTTTTCTGCATCGGCAATCTCGGCATAATCGGGCCTGAAGCCTGAGTGGATAAGGCGGCTTACTGCTTTTTCCTTAATCTTCTCCAAATTGCCTTTGCTCAGATTCTTTTTTATTTGCAGCAGGCACTGGTAAATGCCGGCAGCGGATTTTCTTTCCTTTTCATTCAGCCGCATATTCCGGCTGCTCATGGCCAGTCCGTCTGCCTCACGAAGGGTGGGGCATATCCTGACTTTTATTTTGCCTTCCTTACCGGTAAGTATTATCATACGGGTAATCACCATACATTGCTGGTAATCTTTTTGTCCGAGGTATATTTTATTGGGGTTTACAATATCAAGAAGCCTGTCAACCACCAAACACACACCCTGAAAATGCCCCGGCCGGTATTTGCCTTCAAGTATGGTTTCAAGGTAACTCAAATCAAAATGCCGGAGGTGCAACAATCCCATTGGGTAGATTTCAGCTACAGAAGGCAGAAAAAGAACATTACAACCCGCCTCCTCCAGCAGGGCAATATCCTGCTCTATAGTAACAGGATATTTTTCAAAATCTCCCGGGTCATTAAACTGGGCAGGATTTACAAATATGCTGCAAACAGTTACATTGTTTTCTGCTTTTGAAGTATGAATGAGTGAAAGATGCCCCGGGTGCAGGGCGCCCATGGTAGGCACAAAACCCACATGCAGCCCTTTTTTTCGCTGAGCATCAAGCCATTTATTAAGGTCATTTATTTTTTTAAATAAAATCACTCCGGTTCGGGTATTTGTATACAAATGATTTCATTATCACAGCAATTCGCTGTAAAAGGTTACCTTTGCTGCCTTTTATCAGCCTGCCCGCTTTGGCCGGCAGGAATTCATCAAAAAGGAGCCCATGTCAGCAAAGAAAAGAATTTTATTCATCGCCAACGAAATGTCGCCCTACCTGGAGCTGACGGAATTTTCAGAGATTGTAAATAAACTGGCCATTAAATCCAATGATAATAATTTTGAAGTACGCTGCATTATGCCCCGGTTCGGGATTATTTATGAACGCCGCCACCGCCTGCATGAGGTGGTAAGGCTTTCCGGGATTAACGTCTCAGTCGATAATGATGATTTACCGCTTCAGATCAAGGTAGCCTCATTGCCAAGCGCCAGGCTGCAGGTGTATTTTCTCGATAATGAAGAGCTTTTCAAAAGGAAATTTGTTTTCCATGATGAAAATGACAAATGGTTTGATGACAACGATCTCCGCACTGTTTTTTATTGCAAAGGCGCCCTTGAGACAGTAAAAAAATTTGGTTGGCCGCCTGACATTATCCATTGCAGCGGGTGGATGACCGGACTGATCCCCGCTTATCTGAAAACTGTGTACAAAAAAGAACCTGTGTTTGCACACAGCAAAATCGTTTTCACTATCGGGCAGAATACCTTTAAAGAAAAACTGGGCAGCGGGTTTATGAAGAAAGCCCTGATTCATGCATCGCTGAAGGAAAAGGACCTGGAGGTTTTTAAAGAAGGAACCAATACGGCTATGTTCCGAGGCGGAGCGACCTTTGCCGATGCCATTACATTTGGGGCTGAAAAAATTGAAAAGAAACTGGCCGACGAATTTTCCAAAGTGCGGGGCAAGAAGACATTGCACTATAATCCCGGGGGAGATTTAACAGACTATTTACAACTGTATAACGACCTTGCGGGCAAATAAAATCACTAACCCTGACTAAAGCTGATTTGTGAAGAAACATTACCCGGTTCTGTCTTTTATAGCCTTCATTTTCACGGTTGTTTTTCTGTTTTCAGCCTGTCGCAAAATCAACGATTTTACTGACCTAGGCGGAGGGCTTATACCACCGGTGGATCACATAAACACCTTCGATACCAGTATATCCGTATTTGCTTTTAATGATACTTTCAGTTTTACAACCGATTCACTCCGTATCAGAAAAGGAGATGAGCAGTTCCTCGGTATAATCAACACCGACCCGATTTTTGGCAGAACAAATGCAGAACTGTATATGGAACTGAAGCCGGACTTTTACGGCTTTTATCCTTTTGCCCGCAGAGACAGTCTTAAGCTCGATTCCGTCGTGCTGATTTTAAGTTATTTGGAAAACTACGGAGACTCCCTTGTTCCGCAAACCATACAGGTGCATGAACTGACACAAGCATTCAAAACTGATACTTTTTATTTGGTGCGTCAGCAGCCACTGCTCTATGGGGCTGTTTTACTAAATGCAGGCGGCACCGGGCAAACCATATTCCCGAACAGACTGGCCGACTCTGTAAAAGTTTTCAGGGACACCACTGCAGGCCAATTGCGCTTAAAGTTAGATACCAGTTTTGCCAGGCGGCTGATGAATTATGACACTTCCAACGCTTACAGATCCGATTCCGCATTCAGGAGTAATTTTAAGGGTTTTGCCATCCGTTCAGTAAGTTCGGGCAAGGCCATCATCGGTCTCAATATGAACGGTCTGAACACCAAACTTGCTTTTTACTACAAGCAACCGAAAAAAAGCGGCACATTCGACTCGTTGAATGTTTCCTACTTTTATTTTCATTCAGGCTGTAATGCAGCCAGCTATGTGAGGCGGGATTATGCTGGCACACCGGTGGCCGCCGCAGCCGGGCAAACCACGCAGGCAAGCGTTGTGTACATTCAGAATGCGCCGGGTACATTCGCCACATTAAAAATTCCTGACCTGCCCGCTATCGGCAACCGGGTGGTTCACCGTGCCGAACTGATAGTGGAACAGTTGTACGATGTAAGCGATACTATTTTTACACCTCCTTCCAGCCTTTATATAGATGCATACGATTCCAGTCTTTCCGGCAGCTACAAATTCCGCACTATTCCTGTTTCGCTTGACTTTTCTCCCAACTCGGGTCTAAACCTTGTTACATTCGGTGTTATACCAGAAACTGCAAAAGACGCTTTTGGCAATACTATCAAAGTGTGGAAGTTCAATCTTACCCGATATGTACAGCATATAGTAAGGGGAACGCAGACCTCATTCGACCTCCGTCTTCATGCACCTTTTACGCTAAAAGGCAAAACAGGTATAGCCGGCGGTGGCTTAGCTGATTTTTCGGATCCTTTTTTTCCCCGCACCTTTGTGAACCCCGCCATCGCCAACGGACGCATTCGGGTTGGCGGCGGCAACCGTCCAACACAGCGGATGCGGCTCCGTATCATTTATTCCAAGCTGTAAGTAGTTATCAAGACATGTTTAAAAGTCCCGCAGCCTGCAGCACTTTGTTCATAGGTACAGCAGGCTTATCTTTGCTGCCTAAAAAATAATTCATGCCGTATTTATTTACTTCAGAATCTGTAAGTGAAGGACACCCGGATAAAGTGGCTGACCAGATTTCTGATGCCCTTATTGATAATTTTCTGGCCTTTGATCCGCAATCAAAAGTAGCCTGCGAAACATTGGTAACTACAGGGCAGGTGGTACTGGCGGGGGAAGTAAAATCGCAGGCTTATCTCGATGTACAGGAGATTGCCCGTAGTGTTATCAGAAGAATCGGATATACCAGGAGTGAATATATGTTTGAAGCCAGCAGTTGCGGTGTGCTTTCCGCTATTCATGAGCAATCAGCCGACATCAACCAGGGTGTTGACAAAAAGAAAAAAGAAGAGCAGGGCGCCGGCGACCAGGGTATGATGTTTGGCTATGCCACCAACGAAACAGAGCATTATATGCCTCTGGCTTTGGACCTGGCACATAACCTGCTGATTGAGCTGGCTGCGATACGCAGGGAAAGGAACTCTAAAATGCCTTACCTGCGTCCGGATGCCAAAAGCCAGGTAACATTGGAGTATAATGATAAGAACAAACCGGTGAGAATAGTGGCAATAGTTATCTCCACACAACATGATGATTTTGATTCTGAAACTAAAATGCTGGCCAAGATCAAGAGTGATGTGATCAACATCCTTATTCCGAGAGTGAAGAACAAGTACAGGAAGTACGCAAAACTTTTCAATACTGATATTAAGTATTATGTGAACCCCACCGGTAAGTTTGTGATTGGCGGCCCGCATGGTGATACCGGGTTAACCGGAAGAAAGATCATTGTTGACACATATGGAGGCAAAGGTGCCCATGGCGGAGGTGCATTCAGCGGAAAAGATCCTTCCAAAGTTGACCGTTCAGCCGCTTATGCCACAAGACATATTGCCAAGAATATGGTAGCAGCCGGTTTGTGTGATGAAGTGCTGGTGCAGGTTTCTTATGCAATCGGTGTGGCACAGCCCACCAGCATAAACGTTAATACCTATGGTACTGCTAAAGTGAATATGACTGACGGGCAGATCGCCAAAATTGTGCAGGGCTTGTTTGATATGCGTCCTTATTTTATTGAGCAAAGACTGAAACTGCGCAATCCGATCTACAGCGAAACAGCAGCGTATGGTCATATGGGACGAAATCCGCAAATAGTAGATAAGACATTTGTTTCGCCGGATGGTAAAGTGGTAAAGAAAAAAGTGGAACTGTTTACCTGGGAAAAACTGGATTATGTGGAGAAGGTGAAAAAAGCTTTTAAGCTTAAATAAACAAGTAACCCTCTCCGCCGAGAGGGTTTTTTGTTTGCCTACATTTGTATTGTGAAAAATTTCAGACAACAGCAAAGGCCGAAGAAGAGTTCATTGGTTATTGGCCGGCAGGCCGTGATGGAAGCATTGCAGACGGGCAGGCAGCTTGACAGGATATTTGTTACAAAAGATGTAAGGGGAATGATGGCCGAAGAGATATTTTCTCTTGCAAAGCAATACAACGTTCCCGTCAACAAAGTGCCGGTGGAGAAACTGAATGGTTTTAATGTAAGTAATCATGAAGGCTGTGTGGCTGTTATTGCAAAGATTCAGTATCAAAACCTGCAGGATATTATCTCACATGTGGTGGAGAAAGGGAAAGCCCTGCTGGTGCTTATTCTTGATGGTATAACTGATATACGAAATATTGGTGGTATTGCCCGTACGGCTTACTGTACCGGAGTGGATGCCATCATCATTCCTGATAAAGGTGTGGGGGCTTTAAACGAAGATGCCATACTGACTTCTGCCGGGGCATTGGAGAAAATAGCTGTTTGCCGTGTTAACAGCTTAATGAAAGCGGTTGATGAACTGCATCTGAACGGTATAAAAGTATTTGCCAGCGAAACGACAGCAGCAAAGAGCATTTCCGAAGTTGATTTTACCGGGCCCTGTGCCATTGTAATGGGCAGTGAGGAAAAAGGAATTTACCCGGCATTATTGAAGATATGTGATGAAAAAATAAAAATCCCGATGGCGGGTGATTTTGAATCACTCAATGTTTCGGTTGCCACCGGGATCATTTTATATGAAGCCATGAAGCAGAGAACGAAATGACTGATGAAAAAAAAATAAAACTGATCGAATGCCCCCGTGATGCCATGCAGGAGCCTCCCCAAACCCTGCCTGTCCGGCAGGCAGGCCCTCCGAAGGAGGGGCTTAAGTATCTCAAAGTAAGTAATATGACCTAAACAATGGAAGCAATAAAATTAATAGAGTGCCCGAGAGATGCCATGCAAGGATGGAAGGTTTTTATTCCAACGGATAAAAAAATTGAATACATTAACTCTTTGCTGAAAGTGGGTTTTGATACCATTGATTTTGGCAGTTTTGTTTCGCCGAAGGCTATTCCGCAGATGGCGGATACGGGTGAAGTAGTTCGGGGTTTGAAGTTGGGAGTTAGCAGTTCTAAGTTGCTGGCCATAATTGCAAATTACCGGGGGGCAGAAGCAGCCTGCGGCTTTGACAAAATAACTTACCTGGGGTTCCCCTTTTCTGTTTCGGAAACTTTTCAGCAGCGCAATACCAATTCATCAATAGGAGAGTCACTCGGTAGGGTTGAAGCAATACAAAACCTCTGTATAAAAACCGGAAAACAGCTGGTTGTTTATATCTCCATGGGATTTGGAAATCCTTATGGTGACGCCTATGATGAAGAGATAGTTTTTGAATGGGTGAACAGATTAGTTGCAATGGATATTGGTATAATTTCTTTAGCCGATACGGTGGGTGTGGCTTCTCCTCAGCAGGTCTATGATATAACCAGCTACCTTGTTGAGTCGTTACCCGGAACAGAAATAGGGGTGCACCTTCACTCCACACCTGAAAACCGGAAAGATAAACTGGAAGCGGCGGTAAAAGCCGGTTGCAAGCGGTTTGACGGTGCGCTGAGAGGAATCGGCGGCTGCCCCATGGCCGATGATGAACTGGTGGGGAATATGAATACCGAAAGAATGATTGATTACTTTGAGGAGCGTGAAATGCTTTCCGGACTGGATAAAGAAGCGCTGGCCGAAAGCTTGCGGATTGCGGGAGAGATATTTAGCCTCACCCCCAACCCCTCTCTGCCCCGCGGAGAGGGGAGTAATTCCCGATAAAATAACCTGAATGGATTTATTACTGAATATTGAACTGAATAAACTACCAGAATCTATTACTTACCGTGACAAAAGCATGCTCGTGGGTTCCTGTTTTACCGAGCACATAGGTAATACACTGGGCGAACTGAAATTTCAAACGCTTCAAAATCCTAACGGGATACTCTTTGGCCCAGATGCTGTTTGCAAGAGCCTGCTTTCACATGTTCAAAACAAACAGTACGCAGAACAGGATTTGTTTTACCTGAACGAAGTCTGGAACAGTTGGGACCATCATTCACGGTTTTCTCATATTCATAAAGATGAATGCCTGAAGGGAATTAATCAATCACAACAAAAAGCCCATGATTTTCTTTATGTGGCGGATTGGTTAATAATAACGCTTGGTTCTTCATTTAGTTATTTCCTCACCCCCCAACCCCCTCTCCACTTGTGGAGAGGGGGGGAGGCTGTGGCCAATTGCCACCGGGCGCCGGCCAATTGGTTTGAGAAAAAAATGCTGGAGGTTGATGAGATAAAAGAAATGCTGGAAAGCTGCCTGAAACAATTAAAACAATTCAATCCCGGTCTGAAGTTCATATTTACTGTGAGTCCTGTACGCCACATCAGAGATGGAGTGGTGGAGAACAACCGAAGCAAGGCAAGGCTGATTGAAGCCGTACATTTCATCTGCTCTAAATTTGAATCAGCCCATTATTTCCCGGCCTATGAACTGGTGATTGATGTGCTGCGGGATTACCGGTTTTATGATATTGACCTGGTGCACCCCAATTATCCTGCTACTGAATTTGTACTTGAAAAGTTTATTGAAACCTGTATTGCTGAAGAAACGCAACAACTGATGAAGGAAATAAAGCAGATTGTGATTGCAAGAAAGCACCGCCCTTTTCAGCCGGATACCAATGCCCACCGGCAGTTTTTGAAATCCTATCTTGAAAAGGTGAAAGATTTACAGCAAAAACACAATTTTCTTGACTTGAAAGAAGAACTGAATTACTTTTCACAGGCATAGGTATATGTGGATTGTTACTGTTGTTTTCCGGCTTCAGGCCTTTGTGGCCCCGGTTAATCTTTTCGGGGCAATCGGTTTTGTCATTGGCCATGAAACATTTTTTTATCTGTTGCTTATTGTTGGTGTTATTACGGGTATAATTGTAGCCGAATATATCCGCAGAAAGACAGGATTGGATACTTTCTTTGGCCGTATTTACGGCTTAAATGAAATGGATGAGAAATTCAAGAGGAAGAATAAGAAATAAGTTTGTAAACGGTCTTCTGATAATAGGCCTCTCCCGGCCTTAAAAAAGTAATTGGAAAAGAAGGAATATTGACAGCATTGGGATGTTTATGCGTTTCAAGGCAGAGGCCCGAGAATGGCCCATACTGAATTTCATTTTTTCCCTCAACCTGAGGGATCCATTTGCCCGAATAAAAATGAACAACCGGCTCGGTTGAATATACCTGCAGGCAGATTCCAAATTCCTTTGTTCTTAATTCAGCTACAAGTTTAGTTGTCTTTACCGGATCCTTCGATGCTTCATAGCTCTTATCGTATTCATCAATTTGCATCAGCCCTTCACCTATTAAGCGAAATTCTCTGAAATCATAAGCGGTGCCGGCTACATCCTCATATTCGCCGGTGGCAACAAGATTTTCTCCCTGCTTCAGTATTTTATCTGCATTTATTTTCAGTTCATGATCATGTATGGCCCCTCTGCCATTATTGAGATTGAAATAGCTATGGTGAGTAAGATTAACCGCGGTTGGTTTATCGGTAACGGCCCTGTAGTGGTAGCTGAGTTCATCATTTTCGCTTAGCTCAAAGCGCATGACAACCTCCAGGTTGCCGGGAAATCCTTCTTCACCATCCGCACTCAGGTATTTTAATTCAAGAAAAAGACAGGGATAATGGCCGAATGAAACGATTTGCCAGACCTTCCTGTCAAACCCCTCATACCCCCCGTGCAATTGGTCGTTGCCACGGTTTGCAGATACATGAATGGTTTTTCCATCCAGAGGAAAGGAAGCGTTTTTTATCCTGTTGGCATACCTGCCCACGGCAGCCCCAAACCAGGGGTGTTGTTTTAAATATTCCGGCGACCAGTAATCTTCAATTTTATCAAAGCCGAGTACAATATCATTGGTGGTTCCGTCTGCTTTGCTTACTTTGAATGCGGTGATGATGGCCCCGTAGTTGGTAATCATTACTTCGGTATTATGCTCATTGCGCAGCGTAAACAGGTAAATGTCATCACCGGAAGAATGGGTGATGCAATATTGCCGGATTATACTGTTCATGCCGATTAAAATTATTCGTTTTAAATGAACCGGGAAGAATTAATGCAGGAATTCAGAAACCGCTTCCATAAAGAACCGGCCAATATCTTCTTTTGTCCCGGCCGTGTCAATCTCATCGGCGAGCATATTGACTATAACGGCGGCCGGGTAATGCCTGTTGCAATATCCATGGGCACCTGGCTGGCGGTATCAAAAAATACAGACGGGATTATCCGTTTTTACAGCCTGAACTTTCCGGAATCTGCTGAGTTGCATTTGCAGTCATCCTATTCCAAAACAGGATCAGCATGGTTTAATTACCCTCTGGGAGTTATCGACCATTTGCTGCAGGACGGGCATACTGCTTCGGGACTTGATATGCTGTTTTACGGAAACCTGCCGGTAGCAGCAGGACTTTCTTCCTCTGCCTCAATAGAAATGCTTACCGCCTTTGCCATGAAGGAATTGTTCGCATTGAATATCTCCCGTAAAGAACTGGCAGTGATGTGCAAAGAAACCGAAAACAGGTTTATCGGGGTAAACTGTGGTATCATGGACCAGTTTGCTGTGGCAATGAGCAAAAAACATCATGCCCTACTGCTGAACTGCGATACACTGGAATATGAATACATTCCCTTTGAAGCGGGTGGTTTTTCTCTGGTGATTATTGATACCTGTAAACAAAGAATGCTGGCTGATTCAAAATACAATGAGCGGTTTGCCGAGTGTGGCGCTGCTCTCAGACTGTTTAAAAAAGAACTGCCACATGTGCAGAACCTCTGTGACATCAGCATGGCAGATTTTGAATTATATAAAGATATTATCAGCAACCCGGTGTTGGAAAAAAGGGCCTTGCATGTCATCAGTGAAAATCAGCGGGTAAAGGATGCAGCCTTAGCGCTGCAGACAGGCGACCTGGCGACATTTGGAAAATTGTTGTATGCTTCGCATGCATCCCTGCGTTACCATTATGAAGTAACGGGCAGGGAACTGGATACTGTTATTGATTTTTGCAGAGGGTATAAAGACTGCCTGGGTGCAAGAATGACAGGAGCCGGTTTCGGCGGATGTGCCATCGCACTGGTAAAGGAACGTACTGCCGGGGATTTCAGTAACAGCCTGGAATCGTATTATGCAAGGGCAATAGGTTATCCGCCCAAAATTAACTTTGCAGAGGCTGATGAAGGAGTACGGGAAATCAGATTTTAAACCGGTAGGATGCAGCAAGGAATTCTTCCAGGCTCTTCAGCAGGGTAAGCTGGTTCAGGGTCCTGTCAAAGTTCTGTTCAGGATAAGCTACCTGGTAATAGGCATCGCCATTCAGGTAATCAGTTAAAAAACGAAGGGCCTGCATATAGATCATCAGCAACCCTGCGCTGTGTATATATTTTCTTTCGGAAGAACTGAGTTGCCCGCCCAGCACATCAAGGTACCCGCCGAGGATGGCTTCATAAAAATCTTTTCTTACAGACAATGTACCCTCAACACTGTTTTCATCCCTGCTGCACACCATAGAGCGGATCATATCCCCAATATCAGAAAAGAAATAACCGGGCATTACGGTATCATAATCAACCAGGCAAACCGGTTTGCCGGTTTTTTGATGAAAAAGGATATTGCTGATTTTGGCATCATGGTGCATCACTCTCCTGGAAAACTCGCCCGATTCTGTTATGATTTCAAAAAAATGTTTGTAACGCTCCCGCTGTTTCAGTTCGCTTACCAGGGTTACCGCTTTAGCCATCCGTTCGCAGAGCTCTGTGTTCAGCGATTCCTCAAATTGCCGGTAGCGCAAACTGAGGCTATGAAAACCGGGAATGATTTCTTTCAGCAAGTTTGTGTTCATGTCTTCAAAGGCCGCTGTAAATTTTGCAAAAGCCCGGGCGGTTGCTTTTGTCTGGGCGGGTTTTAAGGCAACGTTTATTGTTTTACTGTCAGGTATCCATTCAAAGGCCCTCCAGTAACCCCCGGTTTCATCCACATACAAAGTTGCCTGTCCTTCATAATAAACAGGGGCGGGCATACGCAAGCCGGTGAATTCAAATTCAGCATACTGCCAGATATAGATATAATTTTCCTGTACATCATGGGGTTTTGAAAAAACATGGGTATTTATCTTCTGGAGAAAGAAATCCGGTTTTAGTTCACAGGAAACCTTATAAGAACGGTTAATTAACCCGTGACCGATTTTTTCAACCGTTATCTTTCCTGCAGAGTGTGGCGGCAAACCGGGACTGTACGATGTAAATGCCTCCAGCACTTCCTGTGGTACTTCATTACTCATCATAGCTTTCATGGGATGAATATAAGAAGAGTGAGAAAAAAAGACAATGAAAAACACCCCGGCAAAAAGCTGCAGACCCTGAATAACGGTTAATGTATCCGGTCGCCCCTTAGCTCCAGTTTTTGCATTACCCCGGCTTCATACTCCAGCCAGTCTTTCCAGCGGCGGCGCACTTTTTCCTTGTCAACATAAGTTTCGGCCAATCCGATAAAGAGGGTATAATGCCCGGCCTCGCTTTCCATAAAGCGCCGGTAGAAGTTCTTCATATATTCATCATTCAGCCCTTCGCTCAGCCTTTTAAAACGTTCGCAGCTTCTTGCTTCAATCAGCGCCATGGTCAATAACTGGTCAAGCAGGCGTCCTTCAGCATTCCCCCCTTTTTGCTGAAAATCAAGCAGGGCATTCACATACTCATCCTTGCGCTGTTTGCCCAGTTTCAGTTTTCTTTTTTGTAATTCGGTCAATACCAGCCTGAAATGTCCCCATTCCTCCGTTACCACCGGCGCCAGCTCTGTTACAAGTTTTTCTTTGTCGCTGTGTCGCTGGATAATAGAAATGCAGGATGTGGCGGCTTTTTGTTCACAATAGGCATGGTCGGTAAGTATTTCCTGCAAAGAAATACCCGCCAGGTTTACCCAGCGGGGATCAGAGGGAAGCTGCAAACCAAGAATATTCCGGGTATCCTGGGACAAATCCATGGCGCAAATGTAGACTATGTATTAAAAACCAGCAGTGATAAAGTCCTGTGAATCTTAAAAATAGCCATTCAAAGCTATTGCTGTTCACATTATCTGGCTTACCTTTGCCGCCTTAAATATTGGATGAAAAAAATCGGATGAAACTTAAAAATTAAAAAGATGCCCTTAACAAAAGAAAAAAAATCAGAAGTTTTAAAAACTTATGCCGGTTCAGAAAAAAGTACCGGCTCCATCGAAGGACAGATCGCCCTTCTGACGGAAAGGATCGCCCAGATCAGTAATCATTTACAGGACAACAAAAAAGATTTCTCCACGCATCGCGGACTGATGCAGTTAGTAGGTAAACGTAAGAGACTGCTGAACTACATGCAAAAGCACAACCTAACCGGCTACCGCCAGCTGATTGAGAAACTTGGAATAAGAAAGTAAGGTAACAGTCTGCTAAATCCCCCAACGGGGGACTTTTAGTTTCTGCTATACACCGTTTCTTTTTTACTCATTGAATTTTCTGCTTTTGCCCAGTAGCGAACAGAACCCCCGAAGAGTGCGACGCAAGGGACGATGATAGTAGTAATGCAGCTGACCTAATAAAAATTCTTCAGAAGGTTTGGATGTTAACCATAAACAACAAACCATAAACTACAAACTAATTATGTTACAACAACCTATTCGCAAAACATTTGATATAGGCGGAGGCCGCATGGTTACCATAGAAACCGGCAGACTGGCCCGCCAGGCCGACGGCGCTGTTACCGTAAGCCAGGGCAATTGTATGATACTGGCAACAGTATGTGCAACCAATGAACCCCGGGAGGGGCAAAGCTTCTTTCCGCTTTCAGTTGACTACCAGGAAAAATTTGCAGCCGCCGGCCGCATTCCGGGTTCTTTTTTTAAGAGAGAAGCAAAGCTGAACGACTATGAAGTGCTGACCAGCCGCCTGATTGACCGGGCGCTGCGTCCGCTGTTCCCGGAAGATTATTTCTGCGATGTGCAGGTGCTGGTCACATTGATATCCAGCGACCCGGATGTTATGCCCGACTCGCTGGCCTGCCTGGCAGCATCTGCAGCGCTGGCAGTCTCAGATATCCCAATTAAAGAGATCATTTCTGAGGTAAGGGTATCCCGCATAGGCGGAGAGTTTGTGGTAAATCCCACCCGAAGCCAGATGGAAAGTTCAGATATGGATTTCATTATCGCTGCCACCGAAAAGAACCTGATGATGGTGGAAGGGGAGGCCCAGGAATGCAGCGAAGCCGACCTGGTGAAGGCCCTGCAGATAGCCCATGATGCCATTCGTATACAGGTAAAGACACAGGAAGAACTCAGGGAAATGGCCGGGGTGAAAGGCAAAAGGGAGTATACCAAACCTGCTACTGATGAAGCGCTGAAAGCAAAAGTGTATGCCTTTGCACAACCAAAAGTATATGAAGTGGCAAAAGGCAAACTGAGCAAGCATGAAAGAAGCGACCGATTTGAGGCCATTAAAACTGAGCTGGATGAATTCCTGCTGAAAGAATATAATGTGGCGGAGGGTGAAAGCCTGCCTGACCTTACAAAGAAGCTGGCTTCACAATATTTTGGCGACCTGCAATATGATGTTGTAAGGGATATGATACTGGATGAAAGGGTAAGGCTGGATGGCCGTAACCTCGAAACTGTCCGCCCGCTGGATATGGAAGTGGATGTGTTGCCTTCACCCCACGGCGCATCAATTTTTACAAGAGGTGAAACCCAATCACTTACCACGGTTACATTAGGTACTCCTTTAGATGAGTTGTTGATTGAAAGTGCAGCCGTTTCCAGGGATTCCAAGTTCTACCTGCACTATAATTTCCCTCCCTTTTCTACCGGTGAAGTAAAGATGATGAGAGGGCAGAGCCGCAGGGAAGTGGGGCATGGTAACCTGGCACAGCGTTCATTAAAACAAATGATGCCCGGGAACGATTATCCTTATACCGTAAGGGTAGTGAGTGATATCCTGGAGTCCAACGGTTCATCCTCCATGGCTACTGTATGTGCCGGATCACTGGCATTAATGGATGCCGGGATACCCGTACCCAAACATGTAAGCGGTGTGGCGATGGGGCTTATCACCAAAAACGACAAATATGCCGTATTGACCGATATATTGGGCGATGAAGACCACCTCGGGGACATGGATTTCAAAGTAACGGGAACAAGGGAGGGTATTTGCGGTGTACAGATGGATATTAAAGTGGATGGTCTGAAAATGGAAGTAATGCAACAAGCGCTGGAACAGGCAAGAAAAGCCCGTTTGCACATACTGGATGCCATGTACAACTGCATTCCCGAAGCAAGACCCGATGTGAAGCCACATGCCCCCCGAATGGTGAAGCTGTTTATTGACAAAGAATTTATCGGAGCTGTAATCGGCCCCGGTGGCAAGGTGATACAGGAAATACAAAGAGAAACCGGCACTACGATCAACCTTGAAGAAATAAACAACAGGGGTGAGGTTAGCATTTTTGGTTCCAATAAAGAAGGAGTGGATAAGGCGGCATCATGGATCAAAGGCATTGTGGCAGTACCTACCGTTGGCGACACCTATGAGGCGACAGTAAAATCCATCATGCCTTTTGGCGCCTTTGTTGAATTTCTTCCCGGCAAGCAGGGCCTTGTTCATATAAGCGAGGTTAGCTGGAAACGCCTGGAAACGCTGGATGGTGTGGTGAAAGAAGGAGATATGATGAAAGTGAAACTGATAGGTACCGATCCCAAATCAGGCAAGTTTAAGCTATCAAGAAAAGTACTGATACCAAAACCCGAACAGAAACCAAGGGAACAACAGACGCCGCCGGCACAGCCGGGATAATTTATTAAATAACTTTACCCCGGCATCACCGTCGGGGTTTTTTATGTCCAGTCATATTGAGATAAAATTTACTGATCTCCTGCCTGAGCAATTTGAACTTCTTATTGCTCATCTTACTGAAGCAGGGTTTGAGGGTTTTGAAGAAAACGAGACTGAACTGAAGGCATTCATTCCGGAAAAAAATTATGATAAAGCATTACTCCATGAACTGGCCTATAAATATCAGCTTCCCTTTACAGAGAAAATTATTCCTGAACAAACCTGGGATGCAGCCTGGGAGACGGGCTTTCAACCTGTAGTCGTTGACGATTTTGTAACCATCCGGGCAGATTTTCATGAACCTGCAAAGAGTACCAGGCATGAAATCATTATCACTCCCAAAATGAGTTTTGGAACCGGTCACCATGCCACTACCTGTATGATGGTGCAGCATATGAGGACTATTGATTTTACCGGAAAAAAAGTTCTTGATTTTGGCGCCGGTACGGGCATCCTTGCCATCCTTGCTGAAAAACTGGGAGCAGGGGAAATTACAGCCATTGACCATGATGACTGGAGCATCAGCAATGCGGCAGAAAACATAGAAAAAAATCAATGCAGGAAAATAGAATTGCGCAAAGCTGATTCGTTGCCGGAGAGGCAACAGTACGATATTATTCTTGCCAATATCAACAAGAATGTGATCGCCGGAAATTTTGCATCTTTTGCGGCTAATTTAATACCTGGCGGCGTTTTATTGCTGAGCGGACTGCTGGCGGATGATGAAGAGGAAATCAAACGACTGGCGGCTTCATTTAACATGATACTTTCGGCAAAAAAGGAACAAAGCCAGTGGATTTGCTTAAGACTCAGTTGTTAATATCATATTTCCCGGCCATTAAATTACTGTTACCAATCTGTCTTTTTACCTATTTTTGCAGTTCCCTTTGGATGGGTTTCTATGAACGAACTTCTTCTGGTTATTCTGGCATATCTGATAGGAAGCATACCCACTTCTGTATGGGTAAGCCGTCATTTTTTTGATATTGACATCCGGGATTATGGCAGCGGTAATGCCGGCGCCACCAATACTTTCAGGGTACTGGGCCCTAAATGGGGAACTTTTGTGATGCTGACGGACATGCTGAAAGGAATGATTGCGGTTAAACTGGCCCTTCTCTTACCGGAGTATGCCGACAATGAAGTAAATCTGCAAAACCTGCAAACAGGTCTTGGCCTGGCAGCAGTAATCGGTCATATTTTCCCAATCTGGGCCGAGTTCAGGGGCGGAAAAGGCGTGGCTACGCTTTTCGGTCTTGTGCTTGGCATTTCCCCGTGGACGGCGCTGAGCTGTGTGGGTATTTTTATCCTCGCACTTTATCTCACCCGTTTTGTGTCGCTGAGTTCTATTCTTGCCAGTATTGCATTCCCCGTTTTTATTCTTGTTATTTTTAATGTGGAGAATCCGCTGTACCGGATATTTGCCATTACGGTGGCATTGCTGGTGCTGCTTACCCATCAGAAAAATATCGGCCGTCTGCTGAAAGGCAGTGAAAGCAAAGTGCCTATTTTTAAAAACCGTGGAAAGCGGCGCAGACGCAGCGCTGCATAATGTACGAATTGATAAAAATCCATCTTAGTTCCTAAATATTTTTCCTTATTGCCAACCTGGTAGACTCGCTGAACGTCAATGAAAAAACAGAATAATGATACGTAACATCACTTCCGTTTTCGTTTTGGCAGCGTTGCTGATTGCCTGCTCCAAAAACGTTTTGACCGGAAAAAAACAATTTACCTTATTGCCAGAGTCTGAACTTCAGGCAATGACTACAACCGAGTATCAGACTTTTCTTTCAAAAAATAAAGTTGTATCTGCCACCACCAACCGGGATGCTGAAATGGTGAAGAGGGCAGGCAACCGGATAATAAAAGCAGTGGAAGAACACTATGCTGAACTGGGCATCAGCGATAAACTTGCAGGTTTTAAATGGGAAGTGAACCTGGTGGAAGATAAAACGGTAAACGCCTGGTGCATGCCCGGTGGCAAGATTGTAGTGTACACCGGTATTCTCCCCATTACACAAAACGAAGCGGCGCTGGCGGCGGTAATGGGGCATGAGGTTTCTCATGCTTTGCTGCAGCATGGTAACCAGCGTATGAGCCAGGTGCTAATGGCAACAGTAGGGCAGGCGGCTTTGGCAGTAGTCGTGGCCAATAAGCCCCGGGAAACTCAAAATCTTTTTTTAAATGCCTATGGTGTAGGAGCCACTGTTGGTGTTTTGTTGCCTTTTTCCCGCAAGCATGAGCTTGAAGCAGATAAATGGGGATTGATTTTTACAGCCAGGGCGGGCTATAACCCCCAGGAAGCCATCGGGCTTTGGGAAAGAATGGAAAAAGCGGGTGATGGACAAAAGCCCCCTGAATTTCTGAGCACACACCCTTCTGAAGGCCGCCGTATAGAAAAACTGAAACAAATGATGCCTGAAGCCCTGAAGTATTACAAACCAATGGGAACGGGCAAATAAAAAACTTGTTTTCAGGCAAGAATCCCGTCCAGCAAGGGTTTGGACGGGATTTTTTTATCAACTTATATGTGGTATTTACACAGTATTTGTTTACCTTTGCCCTCCCTGCCATGAGAACTCCGTTAACAAACCCGCAAACCGGGTTTTTATGCGGTTAACTCTAAAACAGTTTCCAGGTATGTCACAAACACTGCTTGAAAAGCTACAACTGGCCGACGAAAAGAATCTTTTAATTCAGGGTTTGCCTTCCTCCATCGAAAAACAGTTCAGTAAACTGTCCTTTGCCAAAAACATGACCCCGCTGCTGAAAAGCCGGAAGATTGATTTTGTACTGGTGTTTGCCGTGAACGAAAATCAGCTCAATGGCATTTTGAAAGAAGTGATGCCTTCGCTAAAAGGGGAGTCCAAATTCTGGGTGGCCTATCCTAAAATCACATCCAAAATTGTTACCGACCTGAACCGGGAATGCAGCTGGAACCGCCTCACCTGCGAGGGCTACGAAAGCATTGAGCGGGTTGAGCTGGACCATGTGTGGTCGGCCATGCGGTTTACCCGATGCGATAGCCAGCGGGATGAGGATGTGGTGCACAGCCGTAAAAGACAGGTTGCGGCCATGGCAGAGTAAGAAGCCAGGTTCTTAACTAATCAGAGGTTTGTCATCCGGCAAACCTTTTTTGTTTTGCACCATTTAATCCCGGTCATTAAGGGGAGAAGCAGTATTTTATACATTTACTCCATGACATACCTGAATGTTGAAATAAAGGCCCGCTGCCCCAACCCTGCTTTTGTACGAAATTACCTGCTGGACAATAATGCTGAATTCAAAGGAACGGATGAACAAACCGACACCTATTTCCATGTTCCCAACGGGCGGCTCAAGCTTCGTGAAGGAAAAATTGAAAATAACCTGATATACTATGAAAGGCCCGACCAGCCCGGACCCAAAAACTCACACTTTAAGCTGATAAAAGTGGAAGATGCAGCCGCCCTGAAAGAGGCGCTGAGTAAGTCGCTGGGAGTAAAAACAGTGGTTCAAAAGAAAAGGGAGATATATTACATACGAAATGTGAAATTTCATATTGATGAAGTGCCGGGGCTGGGGTCCTTTGTGGAGATAGAGGCCGGTAATATTCTCGCCGGCCTGTCACAGGAAGAGTTAAGGCAGCAATGTGATTTCTATCTGCAGGCATTCGGCATCAGGGAAGAAGAACTGGCAGAGTTTTCATATAGTGATATGCTCTTGGATAAAATCAGCGGATAAATACGGTTCCTGTTTTGGCAGCAAGCACCATTTCCATACTTTTCAAATGCTCATGGGTCTGCTGCAGCATATGGTATTCTTCAGGGGTATGCATTTTTTCCATATCCAGCTGGTTTTCCAGCAACATCCGTTTTATTTTCCGCAGCTTGAGATAGCTTACTGCCGATTCCACGGCTTCATGGGTACGGTCCTCATCCATTTTCAGGTATTGCATCAATTGCGGCCCGTTGTCCTTTGCCACTGTTTGCATGAAATCCTCATACGATTTTTCAAAAAGCCGGGGCTGGTAGCCGGTTGACTGGCTGAACTCTTTCTTCCAGTGCTCACTTTCCTCGTAAGGAAAATTAAGCAGGGAAACCGTAAACGAGCTGATGCGCTGATCAGGATGGTAAACAAAATAATTAGAACTCACCGCTTCACGGTTGCTGTGAAATATATCCCTGAAAGCCCCGATAAGATGAAGCACCTCTTTATTATCCACCAGGGTTTCATCCACCATCTCTTCAAAAATATAGTCGGCAACCAGCCTGTTATCATCCCATTTTTTGATACCATGCTCCAGTAATATGCGGGCCACTTCTTTTTCCTGCAATTCATCTTTGAACAGCAGGCTGAAGGTGGCATCATCATAATCCGTTGCTGCAGCCTGCCTAGCATTTTCCTTTGCCAGTTTTGCCTCTTCAAAGGGTAACTTCCTTTCCTGTGTTACAATGCGGTCACGGATAAATTTATTGACAAGGCTATGCATGCCGGCCTCATCAATTTTTAGTATTTCAGCACATTGCCGGATATAATCCTGCTGTTTGGTAAAATCTTCCGCTTTGTTGATGCGGGAAATGGTTTCGGCGATCCGGTTCACCACCTCCGATTTTTTTACAGAGTCAGTACCCGCATCATTCAGCCCCACTTGTAGCTGGAAAAGAATAAAGTCTTTCTTATTCCTGTTCACAAACTCCCTGAAAGCCGAAGCGCCGACTTTGTTGACATAGCTGTCGGGATCATCGTTGTCAGGTATCAATACCAGTTTTACATTAAGGCCTTCTTCCAGCGCCAGGTCCAACCCCCGCAGGGCAGCTTTTACACCGGCTTCATCACCATCATAGATAATTGTGAGGTTATTGGTGTATTTCCTGATCAGGCGGAGCTGGTCCAACGTAAGTGAGGTACCACCGCTGGCCACCACATTTTCAATACCGGCCTGGTGCAGGGAAATTACATCGGTATAACCTTCCACCAGCAGGCATTCATCCGATTTATCAATCGCCTGGCGGGCAAAATAAGAACCATACAGGATTTTGCTTTTTACATAAATCTCATTCTCCGGTGTATTGATGTACTTGGGTGCTTTGTCATTGCTCTTTAATATCCGGGCGCCAAAGCCCAGCACCTTGCCGCTGTGATTATGTACGGGAAATATTACCCGTCCCCGGTAATTGTCCGCCAGCTGATCGCCTGCCTGCCGGTCAGGCAGGTTGCGGGTTACTATAAGTCCCGATCGAATCAGTAATTCCCGGTTATATTGCCTGGCGAGGGCTTCCTTTGTAAAAGCATCTCTTTGCTCAGGGGAATAGCCCAACTGGAATTTCCGGATGATGTCTTCCCTGAACCCTCTTTCTTTAAAATAAGACAGGCCAATGTCCCGGCCTTCGTCGGTTTCAAATAATTGCTGTACAAAAAACTGCTGGGCAAACTGGTTGATGATAAAAAGACTGTCGGCCGCCAGCAATTGTTGCCGTTGTTCATCCGACTGAAAAGTTTCTTCGATCTCTATTCCATATTTATTGGCCAGCCATCGCAACGCTTCGGGGTAACTATATTTTTCATGCTCCATGATGAAGCTGACAGCATTGCCGCTGCGGCCGCAGCCAAAACACTTATAAAGCTCTTTGGTGGGGGATACGGTGAAGGAAGGCGTTTTTTCATTGTGAAAAGGACAGAGACCAAGGTAGTTGGTTCCCCTTTTTTTGAGCTTTACAAACCCGCCGATCACATCAATAATATCCAGCCGGCCAAGAATTTGCTGTATGGTATTCTGTGAGATCAAAATATAAAACTTACAGGACTGCGAATATACATCATTGACTGCCGGGTAGCCGGAAAATCACACCCGGGCGTCATTGGTGTTAAAACAGAATGTTTCAATTTTGTTATGTAAATTAAAATTTATCTCAATAAACCATAATCTTGGGAAGGAGTCTCAGAAAAAAAAGATTTTATGAAAAAAATCAGGATACCAACAGGCATACTTGCCTGTTTACTTTTCATTTCATTTTCTGCAGCAGCACAAAACCAGCCGGGGGTTAACTCGACAGGTCTTCCGGGGGATAACTTCAGCCTCCAGGGAGTCCTTCAGATGTTCAAGGATGCTGCTTCCATTGAAGATTTTGAAAAGGCCATCAATACAGATGGGAATCATGTTAATAACCTCGATTTAAACGGGGACGGGGAAACAGACTATGTGAGTGTTATTGAGAAATCAGAAAAAGACGCCCATGTCTTTATACTCAGGGCGCTCGTATCAGAAAAGGAGAGCCAGGATGTGGCCGTAATAGAGCTGGAAAAAACCGGGGCCGAATCAGCCGTTATACAAATTGTGGGGGATGAAGAGATATATGGTGAGCAAACTATTGCAGAGCCTGCCGGCGATGGCGCCTCAGCTTTTTTAACTGACTATCCTGATTACGGCACCATCAGCGCACCGGGTAGTGCATGCTCACCGGGTATATACCCCCCACCGAACCCATTCAGCAACTGTAAGAACCCGTCATTCCGCAGCAGTAGGAAATTTCCGGGTGACCAGGACAAAAACAAGGGTAACAGACCCGGCTGGTAAAACCACGACTGTTAAAAAGACCACTGTTACCGGTCCAAAAGGGGGAAGGCTACAAAAGTGAAAGTCAGGAGACACTGATTACCTCACAACGAATTACGGGCTGCCCTGCAAGGCAGCCTTTTTTATGACCCGGCACATCTGTGCATTACTTTTTATAAATATTCTGACCCGGTATTTGATTTTTCCGAATTTGGCATTAACTTTCTGGTATTCAGAATACCACCTGACTAATCCGCACCCTCCGAAAAGGCAAGAGATCTTTTATTGTTTCACTTTTTAAATTTTAAATGCCATGGTTCAGGTAGACATCTCACAGCTCTCCGGCGAGTGCAATGCCTGGAGAGAGAAACTTCGTCAGTACAAAGAAGAATTTACTTACGATCAGACAAAACTCCAGGAAACCACCCGCCAGTCACTCTCCAAAGATCAGCTACAGGACGTAGAACATCTGCACAACCAGTTTCATATTCAGCTTATCAACATCCACGACTTAAAGCAGGCAATTAAAACACACGACCGCAAAATGCAATTTGAAAGAGTTGCCTTCAATGGCTTTGTAAATGAAGACAGCCTCAGGCGGCATGAAGCCTTGCTGGAAGAATTTCAGTCGTTGGAGCAAACCCTGCTCGGCCTCAGGGAAGAGTTTAACGATTACCTGAAGCAAACGCAGTAATAAGTTAACTGGTTGATTGGCTAATTGGTTGATCAGCCCTGTGCACATACCTTTTGTTAATGTGCTTGTCTTTATACCCCCCATTAAATTCTCCGAAGGAGTCCTTCGGACTGAAGACAAATAAGTTTTTTCATATCTAAAGCGAACGTCATGCCTGAATTTGATACCTCACATGTAAAAAATATTGTCTTGCTGGGCCATGCCGGCTCGGGTAAGACCACCTTAGCGGAATGCATGCTATATGAAGCCGGCATCATTACCCGCCGCGGCAGCATAGCCGAAAGAAATACCACTGGAGATTACCACGAACTGGAACAGGACCGTGGTAATTCTATTTTTAGCAAGCTCCTGCACGCCAAATGGAGGGGTTATAAGATCAATATTATTGACACTCCCGGTTATGATGACTTTGTGGGCGAAGTGATATCTGCATTAAAAGTTGCCAACACCGGGGTGATGATGCTGAATGCCGTAATGGGAGTGGAGGTGGGGACCGATATCATCTGGGATTACACCGAAAGATTTAAGACCCCGATGATATTTGCTGTGAACAAACTGGATGATGACAATGCCGACTTTGATAAAACAGCGAGGGAGGCCAAAGCTCATTTTGGCAGCAAAGTGTCGGTAGTGCAGTACCCCCGCCAGACAGGAGCCGGTTTTCATGAGATCATTGATGTGCTGCGGATGACCATGTACAAATTTAAGGATGGAGGCGGCAAGCCGGAGAAAATGCCCATCCCGGATGATGAAAAAGCAAGGGCGGATGAACTGCACAAGGATCTGATTGAGGCAGTGGCCAGCAATGATGAAACCCTGATGGAAAAATATTTTGACAAGGGCGAACTGGATGAGGATGAAATGAAGAGCGGGTTGAAAAATGCAATGATCAACCACGACCTGTTCCCGTTGTTCTGTCTTTCAGCAGAACGCAATATGGGCAGCGGCCGACTGATGGGTTTTATTGATAATATATGCCCCAGCGCCAACGAAATGCCGCCTCAAAAAACCAAAAGCGGCGAAGCGCTTGCCTGCGACGCAAATGGCCCGGCCTGCGTCTTTATTTATAAAACTATTTCAGAACCGCATGTGGGTGAACTTTCTTTCTTTAAAGTATATTCCGGCACCATTAAAAGCGGGATGGAACTGGAAAATGAAAGTACCGGCGTAACGGAAAAGATCAGCCAGCTCTTCCTGGTGGAAGGCAATAAACGAACCGCCACCAATGAACTGGTGGCCGGTGATATCGGTGCTACGCTGAAACTGAAGAATACTCATACCAATAACACCCTGCATGCAAAAGGTAAGAATTATGAACTGCCGCCTATTGAATTTCCTCCGCCGAATATGACGGTAGCTATTGAACCGCTGAAGAAAGGAGAGGAGGAAAAACTCTCCCAGGCCATGCACCAGCTGAAAGAAGAGGATCCGACACTTATTGTGGAAGTTTCATCCGAACTGAAGCAAACACTGATCCATTGCCAGGGTGATATGCACCTTGCCGTTGCCAAATGGAAGATTGAGCATAATCATAAACTGGAAGTGAAGTTTGTTAAACCCAGAATTGCTTACCGGGAAACCATCCGCAAAATGGCCGATGCCAGCTACCGCCATAAAAAACAAAGCGGCGGCGCCGGTCAGTTTGGCGAAGTGTATATGCGGATAGAACCCTGGTACGAGGGCATGCCCGAACCAACTGACCTGAACGTACGGGGCCGGGATACCCATGACCTCGACTGGGGAGGTAAACTGGTTTTTTACAACTGCATTGTCGGCGGCGCCATTGATGCCCGGTTTCTTCCTTCTATATTAAAAGGGGTGATGGAAAAAATGCACAACGGCCCGCTTACCGGCTCCTATGCACGGGATATCCGGGTATGTGTGTATGACGGCAAGATGCATCCGGTTGACAGTAATGATATCTCTTTTAAAATTGCCGGGTTGCAGGCTTTCCGCCAGGCTTTCCAGCAGGCTGACCCGCAGATACTGGAACCTATTTATAAAGTGGAAGTGCTTTGTCCGGACGACCTTACCGGTTCAGTGATGGGTGACCTGCAGAGCCGCCGCGCCATTGTGGAAGGGATAGACAACGAAGGGCATTTTCAGAAAGTGATAGCCAAGGTGCCGCTGGCGGAAATGGACGGGTATTCTTCCTCACTCCGCTCCATTACACAGGGAAGGGCTAGGTTCACCATGGGTTTTCATGCCTATGAAGCGGTGCCCTTTGAGCTGCAGCGAAAACTGATTGATGAGTATGCCAAACATGCAAAAGAAGAGTACGCATAAAGCCCTGCCTGACGGTTTACCTACCGAAGGTAGGCAGGCAGGCAATACTAACTGCTGCGTTTTAAAAAGGCTGCCGGTTGGCGACCTTTTTGTTTAAGTACATAGCTTCAGTTGTGTGTTAGAAACCCAGATCAACTTTTTTGAACTTGATATCTTTTTATTGTGAGGAAGACTCAGGATGACCGGAGTCTCCTTCGTAACGCAAAAAAAGGAAAAATGGAAGGAAGAACTCCTTGACAACAAAAACGGTCTCATTTAAAAGTATTTCAACAAGGGGTATTAATCAATATTTAGTACCTTGACCGGATGAAGAATCTGCCCAACCTCTCTGACCCTTTCTGGTTTTTTGCAGCCACCCTCATCATCTTTGCCATAGTGGTGGGCCGTTATTTTCTTATTTCTGGGTTATTCTACCTGGCTTTTTATGTTTGGCGCAAAGAGAAATGGGCAAAACGAAAACTCAACCAGCGGGAATATCCCCGCGGGCAGTTTCGTAAAGAAATAACCCGGAGCACCATCACCAGCATCCTGTTTGGCTTATCCGACGCTTTATTGCTGCTGCTATGGCAGCAAGGATATGCCAGAATATATGAAGATGTTCATGACTACCCTTTGTGGTGGATGCCCTTCAGTTTGCTGATTGCACTGGCGCTGCAGGAAACCTATTACTACTGGCTGCACCGCTGGATGCATATCCCCGGAATCTACCGGATCGTACACCAGTGGCATCATGAAAGCCATATAGCCTCACCGTGGACGGCTTTTTCCTTTCATCCCATCGAAGGTTTTATTCAGGCCATATTCCTGCCGCTGGTATTGCTTTTTCTGCCTATGAATGTTTGGGTGCTGGTTTTCATGCTGGTCATTATGTCGTTCAGCAGTGTGATCAATCACCTCGATATTGAAATCTATCCCCGCTGGTTTGCCCGAATTCCCCTGTTACGGACGGTGATCGGGGCCACACATCATTCCCTGCACCACAAGCAATTTAAATACAACTATGGACTATACTTTACCTGGTGGGATACCTGGCTGAAAACTGAAAGCCCGCTATTCAATCAGGTATTTGAAGAAAAAACAGGGCAAAAATAAATCTACCTGTCCCTGTACACAGCGATAGAGGAAGTTTTGTCACTCCATCCCGAAAGATAAAACCGGTTTTTTGATCCGGTGATGGTATAATTTTTACCGCCGAAATTTTCATTTTCATACAGCACTACCCGGTAGCCTGCGGGCACCTGCAGTGAGCTGAGTGCATTGTCCGGAAAACCGAGCATGGCCATATTGCTGTAAGTGCCCGGTAAAACTGCAGCAGATTGCCCTTTGTAATTCTCATCCACATAAATGATAACCTGCTGGTTGCTGCCCGGGGGGATTGTTGCCGTAATTACCTCCGTACCCTTTGTCTTCCACTACCAGGGATCCGATCCGGTCGTTCAGCGAATAGGAGAGGCAATTCTGATTTTCTGTAAGTGTATAGGAAGAGCCGGAAAGGTTTTCATTATTCACAAAAACTTTTACCCGAAGACTGGATGGTATTTCAACCGATGAAATATCATACCTGAAGAGCCCCAGTTTATCGCCCTGGTAATAGCCCGGGACCAGATGAATGCTGTTGCCCCGGAAATTACAGTCAGTATAAAATGCAGCAACTGCATTACCACCTCCGTAATTACCGCCACCATATCCACCACCTGCCTGCCGGTATTCGATGACCAGTGATGTGATTCTGTCATTATAGATACTGCCCAGGCAGTTTTGGCTTTGCTCAAATGTGTAAGAGTATCCTGTTGCATTTTCACTGGCCGTGTACACTTTTACCTGCAGGTTGCCATAAATCATGAAGGAAGAAATATTTTCCCTTAATGAACCTAACTGTGCTGCTGTATAAGTACCGGGCCCCAGGCTGCGGGAATAACCTTTGGAGTAACAGTCGTTGTAGAAAATAACATAATCATTGGGATTATATCCCGGGGGTAAGGTGCTTTCCACCACTATTGAAGAAGCCATATCATTCCACTCATTATCCAGGCAGGTAACAGTAGAGGTAAATGTTTTTGATTTTCCTTTAAAGTCGTCGTGTTCATAAATAGTTATCCGCATACCGTTGGGTACCTAGAAACCGGATAAACGGTCGTTGTCAATTTTCATCTGGTAACCGCGGTAGTTGCCCGGCTCCAGGAAATAGGAGCGGCCCCGGTAATTGCAGTCCTCGTAAAGTGTTACATATTGCTGGGCCGATATGCTGGTAACAAAAAAGAAGATAACTCCGGCGAGAAGCAGTTTCGGTTGCATAAGGCTGATTTTAATGGTTCAGGAATAAAAAAGTTAGGCATTTTATACCGGTTTTCTTAAAACTTTACACATTCATTCAGCTCTTTTTCGGTGTATGACAGGTTATATTGTTTCAGTACTTCATCCGGTACGCCATTCCACTGGTTTGGCTTGTTGCCGTCATAGCCCAGGTCTTTTACACCGATTTCTGATGTATAAAAGCCGGTGGCGGTTAAATCCCGCATCAGGCTGAAAAATTTTACGCCCTGGCTCATGCCCGGTTTTGCTTTTTGAGGATAGGCAATCTGGTCCACCAGTTCAGTTTGCTGTGCAGGGGCACAGTCTTTAAACGGCTTCTCATACTTCTTCAGGCATTGCATATCCAGCCACCGCAGCCCGCCCCGCAGGGGCACCTGGTGCTGGGGCATGTCTTTTACAATGAATTCAATGAACTCCGGCACTTTGGCATCGGAAGCGCTGCCGCTTATTTCATCTTTGGGAATGATGATATCTGCAAGAATGGTAATGGTTGCCATTTCATGTTCCGTAAAGAATTTTTCTTTGGCAAGAATTTCTTTTTCATATTTCAGTTCATCAGGATTGCGGTCGAGATTGAACTTGGGTTCGCTTTTTGCAGCAGTTGTTTTTTTGTCATCGGTTTTACAGCCTGCGACCACTGCAGGAACAGATATTGCTCCTGTTGCTATTAGTTTAAGTGATTCCCTTCTGTCCATTTCCTTTCATTTGCGGGCTAAAGCCCAGTTTTTATTATCAGTATTTTTCTCTCCGCCCTGAAGGGCGGAGTTTTTAAAAATTTTGTTTCTTCATTTCATCAATAATATACTCCGAAGCCCGCATACTCAATGCCAGGATCGTCCAGGTGATATTTTTATCCGCCTGGCTCACAAAAGGTCCTCCGTCCACACAAAAAAGATTTTTGCAGTCATGCGCCTGGCACCATTTATTCAGTGCCGACCGTTTGGGATCATTGCCCATACGCACCGTGCCCGCCTCATGTATAATTTCACCGGGTTTAGATAAGCCCCATTGGTTCTTCTCATCATCATCGCCTCCCCAGGTTATTACAGCGCCCATATTATGCATGATCTCCTTAAAAGTCTCCTTCATGTGCCTGGCCTGTTTTATTTCATGCTCACTCCATTTTACATTGAACTTTAAAACCGGAATGCCATATTTATCAACCGTGTTCGGGTCAATGGTGCAATAATTAGTTTCCAGCGGAATTGCTTCGCCGCGGCCGGCCATGCCCACACCACAACCAAAGAAGTAGCGATAATCCTCTTTTAACGAAGGGCCGTAGCCGCCGGCTTCTTTTTCCTTTCCATGCACTACATATTTCCCATTCAATCCTTCAATGCCCCAGCTAAAGCCATAGGAGGGCTGACTCATGCCGCCCCAGTATTCAATATGGTATCCGCGGGGAAAATCCAGTTTTTTATTATCCAGCCACCAGGGTGAGTAGATGTGCATGCCGCCCACTCCGTCTTCATTGTATCTTTTTCTGTCAAAGAGTTGGGGAAGTATGCCGCCGAGTGCTGCACCCGTTGAGTCATGGAGGTAACGGCCTACCGCATCACTGCTGTTGGCCAAACCATTTGGGTGACGTTGTGATTTTGAATTGAGCAGCAGCCTTGCACTTTCACAGGCGCTGGCCGCCAGGATCACCACTTTTCCTTCCACCTGGTATTCCATCGTATCCTCTTTATCGATGTAAGAAACACCTGTGGCAAGTCCTTCGCTGCTGGTCAGCACTTCTCTTGCCATGGCATTCGCCACTACATCGATATTGCCTGTTTTTATAGCAGGATAGATGAGAACATTCGGAGAAGAAAAGTCGGCTTTGGCCATACTGCAGTTACGGTTACACTGTCCGCAGAAGAAACAGGCTCCCCGGCCTGCATCATTTTCTATGGCTTTGGTGAGAATGGATAAACGGGATGGAATGACTTTAACTCCCGCCTGTACCGCGGCATTTTTGATAAACAGTTCATGAAGCCTGGGTTTGGGTGGAGGAAGAAAATATCCGTCGGGATCATTTTCCAATCCTTCATTGGTGCCAAATACACCAATCAGTTTATCCACCCTGTCATAATATGGTTTGATGTCTTCATAACCTATGGGCCAGTCATCGCCAAGACCGTCAATGCTTCTTCTTTTAAAATCTTTCGGGCCGAAGCGGAGTGAAATTCTTCCCCAGTGATTGGTACGGCCGCCCAGCATACGGGCCCTCCACCACATCCAGTCGGTTCCGGGTTCTTGGGTAAAGGGTTCGCCTTCTACTGACCAGCCGCTGTAGCAGGCGTCAAAATCTCCAAAAGGCCTGATCTTAGTGCTGGCGCCGCGGCGGGGCGAATCCCAGGGGTTTTTTAACTGCGTAACATTTTTTTGCGGGTCATACATGTAACCGGCTTCCAGCAGGCAAACCTGTAACCCTGCTTTGGCAAGAATGTAAGCCGACATACCTCCACCGGCCCCGGAGCCAACTATTACAGCGTCGTATTTCTTTGTTTGTGTTTTTATCTGAACTTCTCCCATAAGTCGCCAGTCATTTAATAATTGCCCGACAATTTACTGGATTGCGATTTTACAACGCTGATTATTCATAGAAATTTCTTCACAATGCCGTTCTGTATCTTTAAGCCGCAAAGTTGACTAACATGAAGAAAGCAATGATGATTTTCAGTTTTATACTGCATTTGTTTTCCGGGAAGGCACAACATGATGAGTTTGCCAAGTACCCGGTGTATGCGGGGAATGACCTTGGAGTTATTTATTCGCCCAGGCAATCCGTTTTCCGGATATGGGCGCCTGATGCCATTGCTGCAAGCCTGCACCTTTATCCGGATGCCCATAGTCCCAATTTTTCAGAAGTGTTCCCGATGACAAAAGATACGAACGGAACCTGGGTGTTTGTGTGACCGGGTGATCACAAGGGGGCGTTATATGCTTTTTCTGTTGTTCATAAAGACCTGAAACAATCCGACCTTGTACCTGACCCCTATGCAAAAGCAGTGACCGTAAATGGTAAAAGGGCTGTGGTAATTGAAATGAAAAGAAACCAACCCGGCAGGATGGCAGGCCGACAAAAACCCGGCATTTGGCAATAAAACGGATGCGGTGATTTATGAACTGCATGTAAGAGATGCCAGCATTGCAGCCGGTTCGGGCATAAAAAATAAAGGGAAGTTTTTGGGACTGACTGAAACAGGAACTAAAAATGCAGCAGGCTTATCAACCGGGCTTGATCATTTAAAAGAGCTCGGGGTAACCCATACCGGATACGATAATTATTGTTTCACTCTTCGTTCTGGCTTTCCACCCTTTTTCCAATAAGATAACCTGCAGCACCGCCTGCCAGTAAACCGATAACAAGCCAAAGCATGCTGCCTGGTGTGGCAAAATAACCAATTGCAAAGCCCAGCACAGCTCCGGAGATGGTGAAGACGGAAGTTGCCCTTCCTTTTCCTTTTGTTGGTGAAACAGAAGTGTCATGGCTTTGCCTGAACTGCCTGACATGTGTTTTATGCTTCTTGCGATGGTGTGACCGGGCCATTTTTTATTTGAAATTACAAAAACAGTGAATTATAAGCACAATGAATATTTTTTATCAAAACCAGTCATAAAATTCACGGAAGGCGCAATAATTTTTTTTAACAGTTACAGGCGGTTACATCTCTTTTTCATGTGGTTACTCATTACCGTAACCAGATTTCTATAACTAATGAACCAGTCATGAAAATCTCCGTATTGTTCGCCGCCCTGGCATTCGTTTCTTTTTCCGCCTGCACCAAATCATCAATAGATGATATTAACAAAAGCGGAACCGTAAATATAGTTTCTGCTGCAGCCGTGCCGGCTGCAACAACTACCGCCTTTTCCAATGACTTCAGCGGGGCAACCGCTATGGAATGGCAAAAGAACAGCAGCAGCAGTTTTACGGTTCAGTTTAACCATAGCAGCCAGCGCCACAGCGCAGGATATGACGATAATGGCCACCGTTCATCTCACTCCGTTATTTGTACAGACGGCCCCGTGCCCCAGGCCGTACTGGATGTATTCCGCCAAAATTTTCCTGGTGATAATGTGTATGAGTGGAAATTGCGCAATGACGGTACCTGGAGGGCGCATATCATGAGGGGAAGCACAAAATATGAAGCCACTTTTTCTGCCACAGGCTCATTACTGAAATTTGAAAGATCGGCATAAGATTTACTTTTGATTTTAACAAAGGCCGCCGTAACAGATGGGCGGCTTTTTGTTTGATAAGTATCATGATTCGCTACTCTGCGGACTTCTTATCTTTGCGGCGCTAATTCAAATGCAATATGAAAGAAGTAGTGATTATTTCCGCAGTCCGCACCCCGATGGGCAGTTTCGGCGGCAGTTTAAAGGCATTATCCGCAACACAATTAGGCGCACTGGCCATAAAGGCCGCTGTAGAAAAAGCGGGCATTAAGCCCGGGCAGGTTCAGGATGTATTGATGGGCTGTGTGTTGCAGGCTAACCTGGGACAGGCGCCGGCAAGACAAGCAGCCAAATTTGCAGGCTTGCCCGACGATGTTAATTGCACCACAGTAAATAAAGTTTGCGCCAGTGGTATGAAATCCGTTGCCATGGCTGCTCAGAGCATTATGCTGGGTGATGCAGATATTGTGGTAGCGGGTGGCATGGAGAGCATGAGCAATGTGCCCTATTACAGCCCCCTGCTACGCTGGGGGAATAAATATGGCGATGTAATACTGATTGATGGGCTGGCCAAAGACGGCCTGACAGATGTGTACGATGGCAAAGCCATGGGTAATGCTGCGGAACTTTGTGCAAAAACATGCGGCATCAGCCGGGAAGAGCAGGATGCCTTTGCCATTGAAAGTTATAAGCGCAGCCAGGCAGCATGGGATGATGGCCGGTTTGCCAATGAGGTGGTACCGGTGGAAATACCACAGCGTAAAGGTGACCCGGTTGTTATTTCCAAAGATGAAGAACCTTTCAATGTAATGTTTGATAAAATTCCTTCGCTGAACCCGGCTTTTCAGAAAGACGGAACCGTGACAGCCGCCAATGCCAGCACCATGAATGATGGCGCTGCCGCTCTTGTATTGATGAGTGCTGATAAAGCAAAGGAACTCGGGTTAAAACCCATTGCCGGAATAAAATCTTATGCCGATGCAGAGCAGGCCCCGGAATGGTTTACCACTACTCCTTCTCTCGCAGTTCCCAAAGCCGTAGCCAAAGCAGGTTTGAAAATGGAAGACATTTCTTACTGGGAGCTAAACGAAGCATTTTCTGTTGTAGGCATTGAGAATACAAGAAGGATGAAACTGGATCCTGCCAAAGTGAATGTACATGGCGGCGCAGTCTCACTGGGGCACCCATTGGGCTGCAGCGGCGCCAGAATTATTGTTAGCCTTATCAATGTACTGAAGGCCAACAGCGGCAAGTATGGTGCTGCAGGCATATGTAATGGTGGCGGAGGAGCTTCGGCAATGGTGATAGAGAATGCTGGATGATGAATGTTGAATTGTGGTGTATAGGGCAGAAGCTTTCTTTTTATAGCCAACGCCGTGTTTTCTTTTTGTAATTCCTGTATTCTTCCCCAAACTTTTCTTCAAGATGCGGCTCTTCAATAAAAATAACTACCATTGTAAAAATGACATAAAGGGCAAATGCATACCAAAGTAAATTTGAATATTGAAAATATAATCCCTGTCCTGCTACGGTTGTTATTACACCCACATACATAGGATTTCTTGAATACTTGTATAAACCCGTTGAAATCATTTTTACTGGTTCTTCACCGATAATAAAACCGATAAACTTCGTGAACCAGATAGCTGGGGTACCCTTCCCCCGGATTAAAAAAGAAAGGAAAGTGATCAGATAAATAAGAATACCGATACAGATTACCGGAAGCCCTGTCAGTGAAATTGCTCGATGTTCAGGTCGGGCAAACGGTTTCGCATAAATAAATAAGGAACATAGCCTGCAACCATTCCAGGGACTAATACCGTGAAAAAAATACCTTGTATCCAGAGTAGCATTTGTATCTGTTCGGTGTTAAGTTACTACATGAATGAAAATTAAAAAAACCTCTGCGATCTGAAGGTGGTTTTAAATAATTTGCATCTCTTATTTGGAACACAGTTCAGCCGTGAAAAACTGATGGCTGAAGTGGGCGAAGAGGGCAATATCTTTTTACTGGCTTTTGCAGATGATGAGCCGGCAGGTTATGCCAAACTCAGGGACGGAATAAATCATTCCGAGCTGGCTGGCAGGGCTGCCATTGAAATTGCAAGAATTTATGCTGCCGCCTCTTTCATTGGCAAAGGCGTAGCCAGCGCCCTGATTCAAAAATGTATTGATGCGGCCCAGGAGATGGGAAAAGAAGTTATCTGGCTGGGTGTATGGGAAAAAATCAAAGTGCCATAGACTTTTACATCCGCTGGGGTTTTGAAAAATCCGGCACACATGTTTTCCTGCTTGGCGATGACCCGCAAACCGACTGGCTGATGAAAAAGGGATTATAAAACCGGTTGTTGCATCAATTTTTTTAAATTGCTGTATGATGTTGCCTTTCCGGAAAATCCTTTACCTCCTTTGCTGCTTACTGGCCAGCGCCCTGTATTCGTTTGCCCAGACAAGGGATAAAAACGTAACCATTCGTATTCTACAGGATGAAAATGTTTATACTCCGGATGAAAAGCAGGGCAGCATAACATTACAAAAGAAAACCTTTAAAATACAGGTGCTGCTGCAGAACATTGAGGGTATATATGCTTTTGCAAGCTTTCGGGACTCTTTGTACAATCTTCCTGACAATAAACCGGTTCCGGGATTTGACCTCATGCCTGTAATGACCATGGCTGAAGAAGAGTTTAACAAAGAAAAAGAGCTGATTTTGGATGATGAGGGATGGGCATACTGGTTTTTTAAGCCCGAATTATCCTGGAACTGAAAATTGAATGGAAAGAGGAAGATTAAATATCATGTACCTTTGGCTTTAATTCTTGCAATGAAGCATCCCTACTTTATCCTGGTTCTGGCATTTCTTTTATGCGTTCCGGTTGCGGCATTTTCGCAAAAACAGCAGGTATTGATAAGGATTGTACAGGAAGAATCATCCCTTCTCGGAGAATTTCAGACAAATATTGTGCTGGAAAGAAAACCTTTCAAATTTCAAATTATGCTGAAAAATGTGGAAGGGATTTATGTTTTTGCAAGCATCCGTGATTCGGTGTACAGGTTTACCGAAACCAGCGTTATCCAGGATTTTCCTTATATAAAATTACTTGAACTCAGGGATGAAGATGTATATAATACCAATAAAGAACTTAATATCAGCGAAACCGGCTGGTCGTACTGGTTTTATAAACCGGAACCCGAACTTCATGCATTTAACCGGAAAATAATTCCTTTGGACAGCGGTCGTATCGTATGCAAAGGCTATCCGTCAATTATTTGATTTGTCTGATAACAAAGTGATGAGGCTCCGGGAGGTTAAAAAACCGCTTTATCTTTTCTTTGTGGCAGTATCGGAGTATGATGCTAATGGCAAACCGGTAAAAGAACTTATGCGCCGCAAAATAAGAATTGAGTGGTTCGATGAATTGTAAAGTTACAGGTCCTTATCGTAAAATCCCGGATGCTGAAAAGTAGTTTTCTTTTTTCGTATTTACACTAAATCTCCTGAAGCAGCGTTTTAAATCACCAGCAGTAACCTCCTGCGGGCAGTCGAACCGGGATGCTGTGCCTGCAGGATATGGACTATGCCATATTTATTAAATCTAAAATCCTATTATGAAAGCGAGAATGCTGATGCAAACAGCAGCTTTTTGCTGCGCCGCACTGTTTTTTACTTCCTGTCAAAAAAATGCCGGCGCACCCGATTACCGTTCTGAATCCACAGTTCATGCAGATGATCAGAACCGGTTTTCCGGCGAAGCCGATGCTGTGGCCAATGAAGCCAACCTGTTGCTGGAAGCAACAGCGGGGTTTGCGAGGAAACCGGACAACCTGCAATCACTGATATGTGATGCAACTGTGGCAGTGGATACCGCCAGTAATCCCAGAACAATTACCATTACTTAGAACGGAACAAATTGCCTGGGTAACCGCACCCGTACCGGAGTGATTGTACTTTCCATGGCACAGGGCGTAAGGTGGAGGGATGCCGGGGCGCAGTTAAACATCAGTTTTCAGAATTTTAAAATAACCCGCCTGAGTGATAACAAGAGTATTACCATCAATGGCACGCAACGCATACCAATGTAAGCGGCGGATTGCTCATCAACCTGCCGGTACTGGGCACTATAACCCATACTATTACGAGCGGTAATATGTCTGTTACATTTGACAATAATACACAACGCACCTGGCAGGTGGCCCGCCAGCGGGTGTTTACCTATAATAACGGGATTGTTATCACAATTACCGGGCTGCATTCGCAAAACGGAATTAGTGGGATTGCTGAATGGGGTACAAACCGCTTTGGCAATGCGTTTACCACAGCTATTACCCAGCCCCTTGTGCTGAAGCAAGATTGCAGTTTCAGGCCCGGCAGCGGCAAAGCAGAACATAACACTTCATTTTTTACCGCCACTGTTACATTGGGGCTGGATGCCAATGGCAACCCCACGGGGTGTTCGGGAACAGACCCTTACTATATGAAGGTAGTGTGGACAGGGCCTGCAGGCAATACCCGTTCGGTTTTGTTACCTTATTGACCTTTTCCAACTGTTTTCAATAGAAGCCGTTCTGCATAAGCAGGGCGGCTTTCTTTTTCCTCTGAACTTTTGCAAGTAAATTGCAGGCATGGCTGCCACGGCGATCATCAATATCAAACTGCTTGTTAATACAAGGGGGGAAAACAGGTTGTTGCGGGGAGGCGATCTTGCCAAACTTCCCTGCATTGAAAACGCTTTCCTGGTTATTGAAGACGGCATCATATCTTCTTATGGTAAGATGGATACACCGGGATCACCGGCTGAAACGGCAACTAATATTATTGATGCCTCGGGTCAGTTACTGTTGCCCTGCTGGTGCGACAGCCATACCCACCTTGTATTCGCTGCCAGCCGGGAAGAAGAGTTTGTGGACAAGATCAGGGGGCTGAGTTATGCAGAGCTTGCTGAAAGGGGAGGAGGAATACTGAATTCGGCGGAGAAGCTTCATCAAACAAGCGAATCTGAATTGCTTCGCCAGGCATGGAGAAGACTTCAGGAAGTAATGCTACTGGGCACCGGGGCCATTGAAATCAAAAGCGGATATGGCTTATCGGTGGAAGGAGAACTAAAAATGCTTCGGGTGATAAAAAAGCTCAAAGAAACTTCGCCCATACCGGTTAAAGCTACTTTCCTGGGAGCACATACTTACCCCGTTGCCTATAAAGACAATCACCAGGGCTATATTGATTTGATCATTAACGAAATGCTTCCGGCAATTGCAAAGGAGAAACTGGCTGATTATATTGATGTGTTTTGCGAAACAGGTTTTTTTTCACCTGAAGAAACGGAAACCATCTGCCGGGCCGGAATGAGATATGGCTTAAAGCCGAAGATTCATGCCAATCAGCTAAACCTGTCAGGCGGTGTACAGACGGGTGTAAAGCTGGGGGCGGTATCCGTTGATCATCTTGAAACAATGGATGAAGAAGCTGTGAACACACTGGCACGGTCAACTACCATCGGAACATTATTGCCATCCGCTGCTTTCTTTTTACGTATGCCTTTTCAGCCGGCAAGAAAACTCATAGATGCCGGATGCGCTGTTGCGCTTGCATCGGATTACAATCCCGGCTCATCGCCTTCAGGTAATATGAACCTTGTTGTTTCCATGAGCTGTATTCAGATGAAAATGCTGCCCGAAGAGGCCATTAATGCCGCCACGCTGAACGGGGCCTATGCGATGGAACTGCAGGATGAGCTGGGAAGCATTACGGTTGGCAAAAAAGCAAACCTGATATTGACAAAACCGGTTCCCTCGCTGGCTTATTTACCCTACTCCTTCGGTTCAAACCTGGTTGACAAAGTAATGATAGCGGGAGAATGGGTGTAATCACCCTGTTTTGAATTACCGGCTATTTGCCTCCTGCATAAACAAGCCACAAGTTGTATTTTCGGCGTTCATGATCCGGCTAAGAAAAAAGAAACCAGGTTTTTTTGAACAGATTGTTTCCGGTAATACAATCATTGATGCACATGACAGGCGGGCAGGTCTGAATTTCCTTGTTTCCTTTTTTAACGAGGTGCGGCCGGCATCAGAAAAAAGGAAAGTTGCTGAAAAAAACCTGCTTGCTGCGACAGAGCAATTACAAAAGCATCGCATCATACTGGCCAATATGCAGCATGCCCTGCTTTCGCAGATCAACAATACCGACCTTACAGCTGCCATTACCGAAAGCGGTATTCCGCTTGCAAGGGGTTTCTGGCAGGAACTCTCCAACCGGCTGAAACATAAAATCCTTCCGCCATTAATGGATGAAGATGATTTTCTCTACGTCATCAACCAGGTGTTTTACCGCAAAAGCGATTTCAAATGGGTGGAGGCTGTTTCCCGTCAGGCATGGATGGGTTTTTTTGAAGCAGCGGGGTTTGATTTTGGAATGGCTAATGTTGAGTTTAAAAAGGAATTGCTGCAGGCAATGAAAATACTTTCGTTCCAGGTGGCGCAGCTGGGGCTCGAGAAAATGGTGCTTGACTATTTACCAAAGGAGCAGCAGCACAACGATACACCTTTTGTGATTCAGAATTATAAAGTGCATGACCTGGAAAAACTGCTGCTGGACAACACTACTGAACATGAAGTGAAAGCCGCTTCCTTCCAGCTCAAAAATGATATTGAAAATTGCTACGAACTGATCAGCCACATACGGGAAAGCCATTCAGAAAAAGGGGCCAGCATTCAGCAAACCTATATCCTGCTGATATTATCCAACCGGCTGCAGCGGATGCAGCTGATAACGGATGTGCTGGACACCGACACTACTTTTGATACCGGCCGGTTTGTGGATATTTTCACGATGCTGGTTCGGAATGAAAAGAGGAAAAACTCCATCCGGGAATTTTTATCACAGGGGGTCGGCTATCTTGCTTACCAGATTGCTGAGCATAAAGGCAGTAAGGGCCACAAATATATTACGGAAACAAGAAAGGAATTTTACCGGATGATATACAGCGCCATGTGGGGCGGACTGATCATCAGTTTTGTTGCCATTGTAAAAAACCTGATTGGCAAACTGAAACTGGCCCCTTTTCCTGCCGGTTTTTTATTCAGTGTGAATTACAGCGCCGGTTTTATTTTAATTGAAGAAACAGGGTCAACCCTGGCCACTAAACAACCGGCCTTTACCGCCAGCGCTGTCGCAAGTTCGCTTGATACAAAAAAAAATGAAGGCGAGCCGGACATAGAGGGCCTGGCAGCCATGGTTGCCAAAGTATCCCGCAGCCAGATAGCTTCTTTTTTGGGTAACCTGATCATTGTTTTTCCGCTTACTTTTTTACTGGCATGGGGTTATCATGAATTTTCGGGTACTAAAATTGCAGAAGGAGAAGCTGCCATGCAAATGCTGCGGGACCAGCATCCCTGGCGGAGTGCAGCATTGCTGTATGCCTGTTTTACCGGTTTCTTTTTATTTGCAAGCGGCATCATTGCGGGGTACTGGCAAAATAAAATCCGATATGGGCAAATAAGGGAAAGGATGATAAAACACCCCGTACTAAAAAGATCCTTTTCACCCAAACGGCTGAACGGGATAGCCATTTATGTGGAAAAGCATTTCGGCGCCATTATGGGCAACCTGGCACTGGGTTTTTTTCTGGGTTTTTCCGGGGTAATGGGAAATATTTTCGGGATACCATTTGATATACGTCACATCACTATAGCTGCAGGCAATACGGCTATCGGGGCATACGGTTTCGGGTTGGAGAATATACCGCCTTATTTTATGCTCGCTGTACTTGGAGGTGTGTTGGGTATCGGGTTTTTGAATTTCCTGATCAGTTTTTCGCTGGCTTTTGTGATGGCCGTAAAATCAAGGGGCATTCATCTTTCGCAATATCCCCGGCTGTTCCGTACCATTGGAAACTACTTTTTCATGAATCCGAGGGAGTTTATACTTCCTTCACTTAAAGCTAAAGAGACTGTTTATCGGCCGCTGAAAAGAAATGAAAACTAAATTTCTCTGAACTTAAATTTCTGCCCACCGATGGAAGCCTCATACATCAGCCCGCCTTTTGCTGGTGTGAAGATCATAACCCCGTTTTTATATTTGGCATTGGCTGATGCCCCGGCAGTAACCGCCACAGCAGATGCCTGTGCCGAAAGCTCAAGCCTGTTCTCTTTGAACCGGTCAAGCTCTGCCTTAGTTTCAAAAAATATCACCTCCCTGTAAGCCTGGCCTCCCCATTGAAAACCTACCGTTACCTGCGTCATTTTAGCCATACCAATATGTGAACCTCCCTGAAAAACGGCTCCATTACCGGCAGCTCCTCCAATACCAATTCCGCCCTTACCTACATTGGGCAGTATTGCATATGCATATGCGTTGTTAAACAGGTTGCGCATAAGGCCATCAGCTTTTATAAACTCTTCCCTGGCCTGCCTGGCATCATCCACCATTTTCCGGTCCTTAGAGCTGAGCTGGGCAGAAACCGAAAAAGCAATCAGCAAGAATGAGGCTGATAACAATATACTTTGCATGAATTTCATAAGTCAGATTTTATGCAAGGTGCCGGAGAAAATAAAGAGACGGAATATAAGTTTTGTTAATTACAGGAACATCAATGGTTTTCCAGCCATTTGATAATAGTAAGAATTTTTTCATCTTTCATCAGGTCATCAAAATTATCCGGTTTTTCCATCAAAATATCTACAGGAACATTGAATTGGTAGAAGTTCATCTTCCTGTCGGCAACAAAATGTGTTGCAAAATGAAAAATAAAATCTGGTGCAAACCGGAATTGCCCGTTGGAGGTGGTATAGCCATGGGTGGTGGCCTCACCAAAGAAAGCCGTGCCGGGCCGGTGCTTAAAGGCGATAGCCGTCATACTACCAGAACTTGCAGTGATTGGCCCGGTAAGCACAACTACAGGTGTTCTTTCAAATGCCGGGTTAAATGGCTGCCGCAATGCAGTTAGTTTTTGTCCGTTCATTGTAATATTGCCGTTCTCTATCTTCCATTTTCTTGCAACCACACTGTCAGGGTCAACTTCATATCCCACAACTGAATTACCAAGGATGGGGCTGAGGCCGGCCAGCATAGGGTATAAATTACCGCCCGCATTCAGCCGTAAATCCACTATTATTCCTCTTATTTTTCGTGAAGCGAACTGTGCAATACTGTCATACAAATTTTGGGCTGCGAAGTTTATAGCCACACTGTCTGCTGCTGAAATTCCTGGTACCTGTATGTATAAAAATTCTTTTTTGAGTATTTGAACAGCAAAGCGCCCTTTTTCCTGTTTTGACCTGTTCAGCAAAGGCTGCATTTGTGCAAGGCTGAAACTGTCAACCGGTACAAAATGGTTATAATATTTATTTTTATAAATAAAGTAGGAATGCACATCATTCAGTTTTTCCAGTACAGAAACAAAACACCTGACAGTGTCCTCTTCAGTTTTGGCTGCTTTTATTTGTGACTGATATAAGGAATCATAAGGCTGCCAGCTTCTGACGGTTTTCCGCCACACAGAATTTTGTTTGATGAAAACATAAATACTGTCCGGATGAACGGGAAACTGGGCCCTGGCAGAATGCAGAAAAAAGATGAGGCAAACAAAATTTGCAATTTTTTTCATGGGTGCTTTTTAACCGGCAAATATAAAAAAATATTGCTTGCCGTTTTATTCGGGAAGAAGCGGGCATCCATTGCGGGAGAGTCCAAATTTATTTTCCCGGTACACATTTAAGCGACCCCAGCCCGGTAGACCAGGTTTTGGCTTCAGCGAGCTGCAAGGATCTTCTTTCTTTTAAACCGGTAAACAAAGGCTTACCACTGCCAGGAACAACGGGATGTACTGCAAACCGGTATTCATCAATCAGGGATTCATTCAGAAATGAAGCAACCAGTGATGCCCCTCCAAAAAGGCAGATGTCCCTGCCGGGTTGTTCTTTTATTTGCCATACCTGTTGTTTCCAGTTGCTGTTTATGAGCACTTTTCCTTCTTGTACTTTCTGCAGTGAAGAGGAGAACACATAATAAGTGAGATTGGGAAAACCTGCAGTTGCCGCCTCCCCGATATTCAGTGTAAGCTCATAGGATTTACGGCCCATGAACACACTGTCAATCTGTTTAAAAAAATCACTCATGCCGTAATCCAGGTCGGTAAAGCACCAGTCAAATTCCCCGTTTGGGCCTTCAATATAGCCATCGGGGCTAAGGGTAACATTCAATATTACTTTTCTCATACCGGCTGTTTTGGTTTATTTAAAATTAAGTAATCGAAGCTGACCTGTATCATAATTTCAGTGTGCACTTCAGTCATACATTTACCGGCAAATTTTATGAACCGGCTGCTGTTATATTTTGTACTGGCCTATCTTATTTCATGGGCAATCTGGCTGCCGCTGATTCTTCTAAAATATGGTATAGACACATTACCGGTATTGCCTGAATATCATCATTACCTTGGTTCATTTGGCCCTATGCTGGCCGCATTTATTGTGCGGTTTATTTATGAAGGCAGGGCAGGTGTAAAGGATTTGCTGAAGCGATTAGTACAATGGAAAGTAAACGGGATTTGGTATGTTATTGTTCTTGCGGTCCCTGTTGCATTAACGATTGTTGCAGGGTATACCAGCCAGTTGATAAACGGCGAACCGTTTTCCATGAAAGGGTTTTCTACCAATAATGAATTTCCGCAGTTCGGGCCGCTGGCTTATTTTATGTTTAACTTCCTCACTTTTGGTGTAGGCGAGGAAACCGGCTGGAGGGGATTTGCTTTACCAGCTTTACAAAAAAGATTTTCAGCTCTTGTATCCACGCTGATACTAACCGTATTCTGGGCCTGCTGGCACATCTCTGCATTTACTTACCGCCCATTGTACAGTCAAATGGATGCGGCAGGTATTGCGGGTTTCTTGATGAGCATGCTGATGGGTTCAGTTATACTTACCTGGCTGTATAATTCTGCAAAGGGGAGTTTGCTGATCGTTTCCCTTTTTCATGCTATGATTGAGCTCATTTTCATTTCGGATAATATCACACCCCGGATAACACAGTATGAGGGAATGGCATTTGCTGTCGCCGTTTTGCTTATCGTTTTTATCACTAAGCCTCTGAACCTTTCATTCTTAAAAAGGCAGAAATCGGTTTAGGCATCTGCATGCATTAACACAGGATGCTAACCGCTAAAAGTCTTTTTATTTCACTTTACGGTGCTTTATTTCATGCTAAAATAGATGGATCAGCGGTTGAGAATTATACAGTATATCCCACAAATAGTAACGCATGTTATTAATATCTTCGCAGCATGCAGCAGCTAATTGAATGTGTTCCCAATTTCAGTGAAGGGAATGATTTAAATATTATAAAACAAATCACTGACCAGATTGAGTCGGTGGAAGGGGTCCGTTTATTAAATGTTGACCCCGGCAAAGCCACCAACAGAACCGTGGTAACATTTGTAGGGAACCCTCTGGCAGTTGTTGAAGCAGCTTTCAGGGCTATTAAAAAAGCGGGTGAACTGATTGATATGACCAAACACAAAGGCGAGCATCCCCGCATGGGTGCAACGGATGTATGCCCGCTGATACCGATTGCAAACATAAGCATGGAAGAAACAGCGGAGTATGCACAGCAACTGGCAAAGCGAGTGGGGGAGGGATTGCAAATTCCTGTTTACTTGTATGAAGCAGCACAACCCAATAAAGATCGCAGCAATTTATCAGTGATCAGGGCTGGTGAATACGAAGGCTTCTTCAAAAAAATAAAACAGCCTGAATGGAAACCCGATTTCGGCCCGGCAGAGTTTGATGTAAAGCGTGGTGCTACTGTTATTGGCGCCAGGGATTTTCTTGTAGCCTACAACGTCAACCTGAACACCACATCAACCCGGAGAGCCAATGCCGTTGCTTTTGATGTAAGAGAAGCAGGGAGAAAGATAAAAGATGATAGCGGACAGATGATAACTGTTCCCGGAACTTTGAAGTATGTAAAAGCGATTGGGTGGTATATTGAAGAGTATGGCATAGCACAGATCAGCATCAACCTTACCCATATTAATCTAACACCGGTGCATATTGCCTTTGATGAAGTATGCAGGAGGGCGGAAGCAAGGGGCCTTCGGGTTACAGGAAGTGAATTAGTGGGATTGATACCATTAAAAGCTATGCTCGATGCCGGAAAATATTTTCTGCGAAAGCAACAGCGTTCAGTCGGTGTTTCGGAAAAAGAACTTATAAAGATCGCAGTGAAATCACTCGGGCTGGATGAACTGGGACCATTTAAACCTGAAGAAAAAATCATTGAGTATATGCTGAAAAACAAAGATGACAACCGGCTGGTCAATATGACGCTTTCCGGTTTTGCGGATGAAACAGCCGGTGAAAGCCCCGCACCGGGCGGTGGCTCCGTTTCTGCCTATGTGGGTGCATTGGGTATTTCATTGGGAACGATGGTGGCCAATCTTTCTTCGCACAAAAAAGGATGGAATGAGCGCTGGGAAGAATTCAGCAACTGGGCGGAGAAGGGACAACAGTATAAGGATGAACTGCTCCGGCTGGTAGACGAAGATACCAAAGCATTTAATCAGATTATGACTGCAATGGGCTTACCCAAAGGAACGGAAGAAGAAAAAGTGATAAGGGCAAAAGCGATTCAGGAGGCTACGAAGTACGCAATAGAAATTCCCTTTAAAGTAATGCAGGCGGCTTATGAAAGCATGGAAGTTATAAAGGCAATGGTGGAAACTGGCAATCCTAACTCCATTACCGACGCAGGTGTGGGAGCATTATGCGCCCGCAGCGCTGTCATCGGCGCTTTCATAAATGTCCGGATAAATGCCGGAGGATACGATGATAAAGCTTTTGGGAACGATATAATTGCAAAAGGAAAAGAAATTGAAGGTAAAGCAATAGCTTTAGAAGCCGGAATCATACAATATATCAATGGAAAAATCGGAAACTAAAAGCGCTGGAACAAGGCCTGCCGGCATGCCCCACCTGAAAATTTACAACAAGGCGGATGTGCTTTCGCTTACCAAAGTCCGCCGCTTTGAGACCAAACTGGGCGAAAGGCTGCAGGTGATGCAGGGTGCTGATATGGCAAAGCCGATGGCCTCATCAACGGCTCCCTATGTTCTTTTTGGAATACCGGAAGATCTGGGCGCCAAAGGCAACATGGGAATCGGGGGCACAGACACTCTGTGGATACCTTTCCTGCAATCTTTTCTGAATGTGCAGAGCAACGATTTTTTTGATGGCAGTGAAATATTGCTGCTTGGTCATTTTGATTTCGGCGATATACAATACCTGATTGATACTACTGCGAAAACGGATGATGAAAAGATTGAAGCTTACCGTCATGCTGTAAATACGATTGATGACGAGGTGGAGCACCTGGTGAAAATGATAACGGAGAACAAAAAAATTCCGATAGTCATTGGCGGAGGCCATAATAATTCTTATCCCTTAATAAAAGGCGCAGCCAAAGGCTGGCACAACGCAGGTATTATTCCACTGGCGCAGATTAACTGCATCAACCTGGATGCGCATGCTGATTACCGCCCGATGGAAGGCCGGCACAGCGGTAATGCCTTCCGCTATGCGGAAGAAGATGGTTACCTGCAGAAATACTGCGTTATCGGGCTGCATGAAAATTATATTCCCCAGAACAGCTGGGTGGATATCGTCAACAACCCCTTTATCGACTGTATCACTTTCGAAGACATTTTTGTACATGAGAAGCGCAGCTTTATGCAGGCTGTATCCCATGCCACCGGTTTTACAGAAGATATGCTGACCGGTATTGATATTGACCTGGATGGTATTCAGAATACCCTGAGCAGCGCCATGACGCCGGTAGGTATTTCTCCGGTGCATGCAAGGCAGTATATTTTTTTTGCTGCAGCTGATACCAAACCAGCTTATCTGCATATCTGCGAAGGAGCAACAAGATTAAGTGATGGAAGAACAGATGCCACCAGCGGTAAACTGGCCAGTTACCTGGTGAGTGATTTTGTGAAGGCAAGAAACCCCAGCAGTCACTAAAAAAATCATCGGCAGCTCTCAGCCAGCTTCAGCTTTTTGAAGGCCTGCTTGGCTGAGTTCTCTGTAATTTCCTGGCAATAAACATTATTAATAAATGCACCGCCTTCAAAAGTAATCTGGATAAAATATTTTTTACCGGCCTCAATATTCACCTCAAGTTTTTCAGATTTTTCTTTTGACTTCTTTCCGGCAAACTGGACGGAAAACCGATGTTTGCCTGGTGCAACCAGGTGAGCTGAATAAGTATTATTTGCCAACCGGCAAACAAGTATTTCATCAATAAACATATTAAAAGTTACGGCGCTACCTGTAAAACCGGTTGAACGCATTAAAAAAACAGTTCCATTCTCCTCTTCCGGCGGTATAGTCCCGGTTCAGTTGTGCACGGGTTGCATCAGCCGAATCGACCGTGTAACGAAGACTCATGGCATCAATCAGTTCTTTTTCCATTGCTGAAATACCGGATACCGGTTCTTTTGCTTTATTAAGTGCAGCAAGCGCCTCCGGCGAAGCCCGGTAACCAAAATCATTGATGTTAAGGCCATAGCCTAATGCCTGAGCCCAGTACAGCATGGCACAGCCGGAATCAAATTTTGCCGCCTTTTTAAAAGAGGCCATGGCTTCGATTATATGAAAGCCATAATAAATATTGATACCCTGGTTAAAGTAAAACTGGGCGCTGTCGCTTGTTGTGGAAATTTTCCACTTATGGCTTCCCGCCCCGGGCATGGGAGGGATGTCTGCTTCTTCCAGCCAGTCTTTCAGCTCGTTCCAGTCAGGCGAACAGCGGATAATTGCTTTTTCCCTGCTGGCGGTATCGTTATTTTCTGAGAAAATGATTTTTCGTTTATCCCCGCTGCGGAAAGCGAGCAACAGGGCAACGGCAAATGCAGCCATTACAAAAAATACTTTTTTCATACAGCAAATGATTTGGCTGAGAAAAGGTACGAAAACTTAAAAAAATGGAAATATCAAGTATCAGGGCAGTTTCTCTTCCAGCTCCATTATTTTAACAAACAACTGCTCATACCGTATGTTCAGGCGGGCAAGTTCTTCTTCAGCTTCTTTGTAAGCAGCCTCTGTTTCCAGAAATTTTGTTTTATCTGAATAAGTGGACGGGTCGGTGAGTAACCTTTCGAGATCGGCCCTTTGTTTGCTCAGTTCAGCAATCTTTTCTTCCAACTGTTGAAATTGCCTTTGGGTTTTCTGTAACTCCTTTTTATACTCTTTATTGATGGCAGGTTGCCGGGTTTTAGCCGGGGCGGTTTCCGGTTCAATTAAATCTTTCTTTTCAGCAGCCTCATCATTCTGACTTCTGTCATCGGACTTCATATTTCGCACCTCCTGCTTCGCCATTCGCTCTTTCCACTGCACCCATTCCTCATAACCGCCCTTGAACACTTTTATTTCCTGGTCAACAATCTCCCATATTTTATTGGCTGTTTTGGAAATAAAATACCGGTCATGGCTTACCAGGATGATGGTGCCTTCATATTTGTTCAGGGCTTCTACCAGCAGGTCGCAGCTGTGCATATCCAGGTGGTTCGTTGGTTCATCCAGCATCAGGAAATTGGCCTTGCTTATAATCACTTTTGCCAGCGCTACCCGGGCTTTTTCGCCGCCACTGAGGATTTTAATTTTTTTATCCGCGTCATCCCCGCTGAAAAGGAAACAACCAAGCAAACTGCGTAATTCCAGTTCGGTCATCTGGCTGCCGCATTCTTTCATTTCAGCAATAACATTATTATTTATGTTCAGCGCTTCCAGCTGGTGCTGGGCATAAAAACTTTCTTCCACATTGTGCCCCCATTTTCTTTCCCCTGTAAAGGGTTCGGTGCCTGCAATAATGCGCAGCAGGGTGGATTTTCCCTTACCGTTGGCGCCGATCAATGCTATTTTGTCGCCCCTGTCAATCTCAGCCGAAGAATTCTTAATAACCATATTATCGCCGAATGCCTTGGTGATGTTCTTCAGTTCCGTGATGATCTTGCCCGGTGTTTTATCTACCCTGAAATTGATGCGGATATTCGGCCGTTCCAGTGTTGCATCTTCTATTCGCTCAAGCTTATCCAGCTTTTTAATCAGGCTTTGCGCCATCGCTGCTTTGCTGGCCTTGGCCCTGAAACGGTCAATCAGCCTTTCCTGCTGCCGGATATAGTCCTGTTGGTTTTCGTAGGCTTTTTGCTGCTGTTCAATTCTCAGCGCTTTTTCCTTTTCATAGAAATCATAATTACCGCTGTAGCTATGCAGTTCCTGCTGGTAGAGTTCAACAATTTTCGTCACCATACGGTTCAGGAAGTACTTGTCATGGCTGACGATCACCACGGCGCCCGGGTAATGCTGCAGGTATTTTTCCAGCCATTCGATGGAAGGCAGGTCCAGGTGATTGGTAGGTTCGTCCAGCAGCAAAAGATCAGGCTGCTGCAAAATCATTTTGGCCAGCAATACCCGCATCCTCCACCCGCCGCTGAATTCTTTATAAGGACGTTGCAGTTCAGCATTTGCAAAACCGAGCCCCTGCAACACTTCTTCTGTCCGGTGATGAATGTTGTAGCCGCCAAGGGTCTCCAGTTCATGCAGCTTATCGGTGTACTCATGCATGATTGTTTCGTCACCCGTTCTTTCGAGTTCTTTTCCCAGGTTCTCAATTTCTTTTTCCAGCTGTAATACTTTTTCAAAAGCGCCGAGTGCCACCTGCTGGATGGAATCACCGGTGTTAAAACTGAGCAGATCCTGGTGCAGGTAACCAATAGTGGTGCTGCGGCTCCTTTCCACTGATCCCCGGGAAGGCTGGTATTCCCCGGCCAGAAGTTTTAAAAGAGTTGACTTACCGGTACCGTTGTACCCGATGAGACCAATACGTTCACCCGGCTGTATATGCCAGGTGGCATCTTTTACAATGTTTCTTGCACCAAATTCAAATGTTATATTTTGTAACCCTGCCAGCATTTAAGTGAATAGTGAGTGGGGAATGGAATTTTTGAATTAGCGTTTGTATATTGCCGATTGCCCGCCTGCCTGCCGGCAACGCAGGTTCATCATTCATCCAAATAGTTTGCAAAAATAACAGAATGTAATCCATCATCCGGCTGCCGGCAACTATCTTTGCAACACTTTTTCAGCTGCCAAACAAAAAAGCCTTCCGCCTGTTTCAGTTATATGCTAAAATTCGCCTCTGTGATGCTGCTGCTGATGTGCTCCTGCCCGGGATTTTCGCAAAACCCCGCTGCACCTGATCGTCTTGACCAGGTTACACTTCGGGTTGATTATCTGAAAAAAGAAAAGGTAGTAGGTTCAGAAACGCTGGTGCTGAATACTATCCCGGCAAGAGGCACCATGAATGTACAGGCTGCAGGTAATAAAAAAGGAAAAACGGTCAATGTATACATCACCGGTATTACCAGCCGGCAACTGCACTTTTGCTATCCTTCCGGAAGCGGAAAGGCAGGCGACCCGTACTACTGTAACTGATTCCATAAAAAACAGGGGCTGTTATTTATTAACAGCCCCATCGTATGTTTAATTGAACTTATTTAACCGGCGGGGTGCAATCTTATTTTTGTTCTGTAGCAGGCTGAGGCTGCGCCATACCCGACATCGTTTTCATAACATCCCTCATTTCACCAAACGACCAGTGTTCAACAGCTTTGCCGTCTTTAAACCTGACCATATCAATTGTATTCATTTCAAAGGGGCCTTTGGGCATTCCCATTGAACCATCGCTGGTTCCTGTAAGCTTATACCATACAGCAGCATAATCATCATCAGCAAGTTCTTTTACGGTGTTAAACTTCAGATCGGGCATTGCCTTGTGCATCATTGTGATCATGGCCTTCAGACTGTCACGCCCAATATCACCTCTGTCAGTATGATCAACGAAATCGGCGGCTACCACCTCGTCAATTTTTCCGACATCCCCGGTTTCAAAAGCTTTTGCAACAGCCTGAAGCGACTCAATATTTTTTTTGGCTTTTCCGGAATCGCCATTATCATCTTCCTTGTCAGAACAGGAAATAAAAAACAAGAGCAATCCGGTAATAGCGGAAAACAGGATTTTTTTCATGTTGGGTGTATTTTGGTTAAGAAATAAACGTTGGGCGGATAGTTAAACAGGGGTGGAAAATCCGGAAAAATCAGGGTGAGTGCTGTGCCCCGGCAGGTTTTTCGTAAATAAACCTTACCATGGCATTTTTCTGCTCATCTGAAGTAAGATACAACTGGTATCTTTTATCTCCGGCATTCACGATCATCAGTGCTGTATTGGGTGGAATGGATCCCAGGTTTTCGCCTACCATAATGAGTTCCTGTTCGGTGCGTTTCAGGTCAATCTTAATGGTAATAGAAACGGGTTTGGCTGCTAACCTTCTGTTGGATACCACCGGCATACCGTTTGCGTAAACCGATATGGTATCGCCGTCAATCTGGCCATTATCGTAAAAGTCAATATGGATAATGCCGGTATCCACCTTGATTTCTTTTACCAGTTCAGCCTTTCTTTTAGTTAGGGTGGGGGGTAGTTTAAAATCAGGTTTAAAGGTGGATTTGTCAAAACGGGTTAGTACCAGTGTGCCGGGATCGCAGGCCGTTTTACCGTCGGTGGCTTTGCCGGTCCAGGTGCCGCGGAGCTGTTCTTCCGTTACCACATTGCCGCCGCCCTTGTGATAGCTGAGCAGATATTTTTTTACACAGGGTACACAGTCTTCTTTTATACGAAAAGTAATGATGCCGTTTTCCTGTATCACAATCTGGTTACTGTCTTTTTTAAATATGCCTTCAAAATTTTCTCTTACATAATTCAGGGAATCAGAAAAATGATAAGCTGTACCGGTAATCCGGGTTCCGGCTACCTGAAGCTGCAGTTCGATATTATAAACCGGGAAACATCCGCCCGGCGCCATTACCAGCTTACCCTTCCAGATGCCGTTAATATCCTGAGCCTGTACGGGGGTGCTGTAAAAAAGGAGCAGGTATAGAACGAATTGCCGGTACATTGATGCGGAAAAATAAATGAAAATGCCGAAGCGGTTTTAAAAAAACTTGTCCCGCGGCGGCGGGGTTACAGAAACGGCTGTATTTTATTTTCGTTTCCGGTATTTGAACCGTACAACGGCATTTTTCTGTTCTGTTGACGTAATCCGCACCTCATATCGTTGCTCGCCGGCTTCAACAATCATAAGGGAAGTGTTGGGCGGAATGGAGCCCAGGTTTTCGGCCACCATGGTCAGTTCATGCTCGCTGTCTTCCTCATCCATTTTAATTTTCACCACCAGCGGCGAAGCAGTAAGACGTTTGGATGAAAGCACCAGTTTGTTATCGAGGTAAACAGAAATTGTATCCCCGTCAATCTCTCCGTTATCAAAAAGTTTTACAGTAATTTCCTCTTCGCTTATCATAAATGTTTTTACCAGTTCATTGGTCCTGTTTTTAATGACCCCAGGTGCGGGAACAGTTACTTCCGGCTGCGGCTTTGTATCATTGCCTGCAAACACTTTTCTGGTAGTGTCAGTTTTGGTTACAACCGGCACCGGGTTTTTTGTTATGGGTTTTGTAACAGGGGGCTTTGCCGGATTGGTATTGGTGTTATTCTTTTTAACCGGTGGTTTTGAAACCGGTTTAAGCACCGGTTTGGTAACGGGCGGGGTTTTGGCTGCCGTGTCTTTTTTAGGCGGGGGGGCTTCGTTTACAATTACAGGTCTGGCTTTTACTTTATTTTTCAGAAAGGGTTCCACGTAAAAATCGGTTGTATTTACTTTCCGCAAAAAAACTTTGCCGCCTCCGCAGTCGCCCCAGCGGCCGGTAGCCGTTGCGCTGTAATTCCTGTTTTCATATTTGCCGAGATAACTGCCTTCGAGGAATTCCTCTTTACCCGATTTTGAATAACTAAGATTATAATTCATGATGCAGGTGCCGCCGCCCAGTGTACTTCTTACTTCCACCGTCTTTATTTCCCTTATGCGGAAGGTGGAAGATGATTTGATGAAGTTACCGGTCATCGTGGCTTTACCATAGAACCTCACATCGAGGTAGGAGTAAGAAACACCCGTAGTGGCTGAACTGCCGTTTTGCAATACCTGAAACTCCAGTTTGTAATACTCACCGCTTTCAGTAATAAAGTAACCCTTCCATATCCCTGTAACATCCTGGGCCGAAAGGGTAAGAATGCTGCAGGCAATAAAAAAAACAGATAAACGCAGTTTCCTGGAAACAATCCGCATCATAGCGGCATCAAAGCTAATAAATACAGGCATAAGAAATAAACCCCACCGAAGCAAGAGTTTGTTAATTTTAAATTGCTGATTTTATGCGCTATGCGGTTAAAAAACACCTCGCTGTTGATTATCTGTATCCTGTTTTTCAGCAATGCTGCGCCACAGGTAAGCGATGAAGAAATCCGGTTGCTGCAACAACTGGACTCCACTGCCCGCAGCCCTTCCAAAGCAAGGCATTTTACCCGGTTATATTCCGAAACTACAGCCGAAGCAGTTTTATTTTTCCGGAAGGCGGGGAAAAAAGAAAAAGACTTTATCAGAAGGCTGGAACTGTCCTTCGCAGAATATTTTTTCAGTGCTGTTGAGGCAAATCAGCAGGGCAAGGATATTTCCGCCGTCTGGCAGATGTATTTTTCAGATTCTTCCCTAAAGCCCCTGCAGTATGAGCTTTTAGGTATCAATGCACACATCAATGGCGATATCTGGCAGGCATTGATCACAGAATTTACCCTCGCAGAAATCAGGCAGAACCGCCGCACATATTTACGTTTTCAAAAGGGACTGAATAAAATTTATAACCGGTTTTACAGCAGGGCAAATAATACCAGTCAAACCACCCGGATGTTGGGTGGTGTATTCATCGGGTTCGACAGGTTATATGGAAAGATAATGCTGCTCCGGTGGAGAAAAAGACAATACAGGCTGGCAACAATTTGGTTTACCCGGCCTGATGAGTTCAATAAAAAAATCAGAGAACTGGATCGGAAAATGAACCATATAAACCAGCTTATTCTCCGTCATCTTTAAGCTGATTTTGCTACCTTTGCAATCTCTTAAAAAGGAGGATTTTATTTTCATGATTACAATCACTTTACCGGATGGTGCAAAACGGCAATATGAGGAAGGAACAACTGCTCTTGAGATAGCCAAATCCATTTCAGAGGGACTGGCAAGAAAAGTGCTGGCAGCAGAAATAAATGGCGAAGTATGGGATGCCACCCGGCCAATAAAGGATGACGCCGCACTTAAACTGCTTACCTGGAACGATAAAGACGGGCAAATGACCTTTTGGCATTCCTCTGCCCACCTGATGGCAGAGGCGGTTGAACAAAAATATCCAGGTGTAAAGTTTTGGGTAGGCCCGCCCATAGAGAATCCAAGAGGATTTTATTATGACATTGATCTTGGAGACAGAAAGATCAGCGAAGAAGATCTTGCAGACCTTGAAAAAACGATGAGGGAACTGGCGAAACAGGGAAATGCCTATGTCAGAAAAGAAATGAGCAAAAAAGAAGCAGTCGATTTTTTTTCAGAAAAGGGCGATGAATACAAGCTGGACCTGCTGCAAAAGCTCAGCGATGGTGAAATAACTTTTTACACACAGGGCAATTTTACTGATTTGTGCAGGGGCCCGCACATTCCCGATACCGGATTCATTAAAGCGATCAAGCTTACTAACATAGCCGGCGCTTACTGGAAGGGCGATGAAAAAAACAAACAACTCACCCGTATTTACGGAGTAAGCTTCCCTTCCCAAAAAGAACTGGATGAATACCTGGTCCTGCTGGAAGAGGCCAAAAAAAGAGATCACCGCAAACTGGGCAAAGAACTGGGTATCTACACACTGGATGATGATGTGGGACCGGGTCTTATTATGTGGCTGCCCAATGGTACGGTTATTATTGAGGAACTCGAAAAACTGGCCAAAGAAACAGAACTTGAGGCCGGTTACAAAAGGGTAGTAACACCTCATATTGCCAAAGAGAGCATGTACCTTACAAGCGGCCACCTGCCTTATTATGCCGACAGTATGTACCCGCCCATGGAAATGGAAGGGGAAAAATATTACCTCAGGTCCATGAACTGTCCGCACCATCACAAAATATTTGCAGCAGAGCCGAAAAGCTACCGTGACCTGCCTTACCGTGTAGCCGAATACGGAACTGTGTACCGGTACGAACAAAGCGGTGAACTATTCGGGCTGATGCGGGTGCGCTGCCTGCATATGAATGATGCGCATATTTATTGCACCAAAGAACAGTTCAATGATGAGTTCAGGGCGGTGAATGATATGTACCTGAAATATTTTAAGATCTTCGGTATTGATAAATACGTCATGCGCCTTTCTCTTCATTCGCCTGATAAACTCGGTATTAAGTACGTAAACGAACCGGAACTGTGGAAGGAAACCGAGACCATGGTGAGAAATGTACTGAGAGCATCTGACATTCCTTATGTGGAAGTGCAGGACGAGGCTGCTTTTTACGGACCCAAGATTGATGTGCAGATATACAGTGTGATTGGCCGTGAATTTACCCTTGCCACCAACCAGGTTGATTTCTCACAGGGCAGAAGCTTTAAACTGCAGTATACAACACCCGATAACCAGACTGAAACGCCGCTGATTATTCACCGGGCGCCGCTGGGCACACATGAACGTTTTATCGGGTTTCTGCTGGAGCATTATGCCGGCAAATTGCCGTTGTGGCTGGCTCCGGTACAGGTAAAAGTGCTGCCGATCAGCGATAAGTTTACCGATTATGCAAAAGCGGTTTCGGAAAAATTAAAAAAGGCAGATATTCGCTGTGAGGTGGATGACCGAAACGAAAAGATCGGTAAAAAGATACGGGATACTGAATTAATGAAAGTACCTTACATGCTGATTGTAGGAGAGAAAGAATTGAATGAAAACAAAGTGGCGGTTCGGGTACAGGGCAAAGGTGATGCGGGGGTAAAAGGAGTGGATGAGTTTACAGCTGAAATTACAGTTGAAATAAAAGAAAGAAGAAGCGTTTGATTTTTAGCGGGCAACAGCAATCTTTACTTATTGGCAGGTGATACCCGAAGCCGGCGTGAATATGGTTTGTTGCGTATTGATTTTTGTATAGTAAATTTAGATTCCTCAAACCCTGTCGGGGAATAATACAGAAAATAAATGCCCCCTGCAGGGATGGGGCTCACTAAAACAAGTAAATGGCAGTACCACAAAAACCCGGAGGCGGGTTCAGGCCATCAGGCGGAGGCTTCAGGCCCGGCGGTGGCGGATTCAAAAAAGACGGATTCAGGGGCAGATTTGTCCCCCGCAAAGAAGCAGAACATCGTATCAATCATTTTATCCGGGTGCCGCAGGTAAGGCTGGTGGGCGACAATGTGGAAGTAGGGATCTACGATACACCGGAGGCCCTCAAAAAAGCACAGGAGCAGGGCCTTGACCTCGTGGAAATTTCCCCCAATGTAGACCCCCCTGTTTGTAAAATCATTGACTACAACAAGTTCCTTTACGATAAAAAGAAAAAGGAAAAGGAGATGAAAGCCAAAAGCAAGGTCTCCGAAGTGAAGGAAATCCGTTTTACACCCAATACCGATGACCACGACTTTGATTTCAAAGCCAGGCATGCTGAGAATTTTCTGAAAGAAGGAAACAAAGTAAAAGCTTATGTGCAGTTTAAAGGAAGAGCCATCCAGTTTCAGGACAGGGGGCAGTTGTTATTGCTGAAGTTTGCAGAACGTCTTGCAGAAATAGGGGTGCTGGAAAACTTGCCTAAAATGGAAGGCCGCAGAATGCTTGCTATGTTCGCTCCCAAAGGAAAGAAAAAAGGAGGCTGATATTTTTATTCAAATATTCAAACCACAAAAACCAGCAATTATGAAACAAGTATGCACTGTCCTTCTGCTGATAGCTTTGGCAGTGGGATGTAAATCAAAGGGTAAAAGCGGATGGCCCGAAGCAGAAAAAAAAGCATTTATAGAGAATTGTGAGAAAAACGGAAGCGCCATGGGAGATAAAGCGAAATCTTATTGTGCCTGTATGCTCGACAAAGTGGAAGCAAAATATCCGGACGCTACCAAAGCAGGCGAACTGGATATGAATACCATAATGGATATGGCAAAAGACTGCCTGAAGTAATTCTGAGTTCCGAAATAATTTTACCGGCACAAAGGGTCCTTTGTGCTTTTTTTGTGCCGGCCGGAAATACTCATAAAACAAAAAAGAGCCGCTTGTGTAAAATTAATGCTTATTCAGCGTTTAAACGTTGCTTTACGTATATTGGACGGATTATTATACTGCAAAAACAAGAGTATGCAAAAAACCTTCCTGTCATTTATTATTTTGTCATGTATCACATTCGGTTTGTCGGCACAACGGCCGGATACTGCAAGAAGAGCTCCTGCGAATAACAGCGGCCCCAGACCTTATAAGGAGGTTATTACTTCCAAAGCAGTTTCGGATGCCGGCCTGTTTACTGCACACAGGGTGGAGGACAAATATTATTTCGAAATTCCTGATTCACTCTTTGGCCGTGATATACTGGTAGTGAACCGCATCTCCAAAGCGGCGGCAGGTATGCGTAGCGGGGGTAGTTTCTTTGGTTACGGCGGAGACCAGATCGGCCAGAATGTGGTCCGGTTTGAAAAAGGTCCCAACAACAAAATCTTTCTTCGTAATATTTCTTTTGCTGAGTATGCAAAGGATTCCACTTCCCCGATGTTTACCGCCGTTACCAATTCCAATGTACAGCAGATTGCTGCTTCGTTTGATTTAAAGTCTCTTGGCAAGGATTCATCCGGAGCGGTAATTGATATAACCGATTTTATCAGCGGTGCTAATGAAGTACTTTTTTTTACCGGCGGATTGAAATCATCCCTCCGAATCGGTGAGCTTCAAAATGACAAGTCTTATGTGAGTTTCGTCAAATCATACCCTATTAATGTAGAAATCAGAACGGTGAAAACCTATGGCCGTACTGCCGGAACCCCGGGTGTCACAACTGCCATACCTACTCCTTCCGGCAATCTTACCATGGAACTGAACAGTTCCTTCGTACTGCTGCCCAAGATGCCGATGCAACCGAGATTTTTTGATCCCCGGATTGGTTATTTTGCAGTAGGGTATACCGATTTTGACGTCAATCCGCAGGGTGTAAAATCCATCAGTCTTGTAAAAAGATGGAGGCTTGAGCCCAAAGAAGGCGACATGGAGAAGTATAAAAGGGGAGAACTGGTTGACCCAAAAAATCCTATCATATTCTATATTGACCCGGCTACACCTAAAAAATGGGTGCCTTATCTGATACAGGGTGTAAATGACTGGCAGATAGCTTTTGAAAAAGCCGGATTTAAAAATGCCATCATGGCCAGAGAAGCGCCTTCGAAGGCAGAAGACAGCACCTGGAGCCTGGATGATGCCCGCAACTCCGCCATCGTTTACAAACCTTCTGACATTCCCAACGCCAGCGGCCCAAGCATCTCAGATCCCCGAAGCGGAGAAATAATGGAGAGCCATATCAACTGGTATCATAATGTAATGGAACTGCTCCGCGACTGGTATTTTGTGCAGGCTTCGCCCATAGATGCCGGTGCAAGAAAAATGATTTTTGATGATGAACTTATGGGGCAGCTTATCCGCTTTGTTTCTGCACATGAAGTAGGCCATACCCTTGGTTTAAGACATAATTTTGGTTCCAGTTCATCTGTACCGGTAGAAAATCTGCGCAACAAGGCCTGGGTAGAGGCCAACGGGCATACACCCTCTATTATGGACTATGCCCGCTTTAACTACGTGGCACAGCCGGAAGATAATATCAGCCGTGCCGGCATTTTTCCCCGCATCGGCGATTATGATAAATGGGCATTAGAGTGGGGATACAGATTATTTCATCAATTCAATTCTCCTGAAGCGGAAACCGGCCATCTGAACAAATGGGTAATTGAAAAACTGAAAGATAAAAGACTCTGGTTTGGCACAGAAACAAATCCCGACGACCCCCGCAGCCAAAGCGAACAGGTAGGAGATGATGCGGTGAAAGGAAGCATGTATGGCATCAAAAACCTTCAGCGCATTGTGCCGAACCTGCTGGAGTGGACCAAACAACCCAATGAAAATTATTCGGGTCTGGGAAAAATATATAGCCAGGTTTCCGGTCAGTTCAGCAGGTACATTGGCCATGTGGCCAAATATGTGGGAGGTATCATGGAAACACCAAAAATGGTTGAGGAATCGGGCCCCGTTTATGAAATTATTCCCGAAACAAAGCAGAAAGAAGCCGTTGATTTCATCAATAAACAACTTTTTACCACTCCCGCCTGGCTCATCAATCAGGATATTTTCAGCCGCACCGGTGAAAGTGGTATGCGGGTCATCGGCAACCTGCAGGATAATGCCCTGAACCGGCTGCTCAGCAACCGCAACCTGAATAAACTGGTTGATGCCGAGGCCATACTTGGAAACAACGCATATCAGGTAACAGAACTGCTGGCCGATCTTAAAAAAGGCATCTGGAGCGAACTGGCTGTCCGTAAGCCTGTTGATATCTACAGGCGAAATCTTCAAAAGTCATACGTTAATACATTAATTGGCCTTATCGCACCGCCTTCAACTACAACTACAGGAACAATTACAATAACCACCAGCGGGATCAGTACTGATAAATCAGATGTAAAAAGTGGGGTAATGGCCCACCTTTCGGCTTTAAGGGCAGAAATTAACAATGCTGCCGTAGCAATTGCCGATCCAATGACTAAGTATCACTTGCAGGATCTATCAAAAAGAATCGATAAAGCCTTGAATCCTAAAGATTAATCAGGATTATTAAAGAATTTATTCATGAAATGAGGGAGGTAGCAAAACCTCCCTTTTTTCTATTTCGGGCTTTGCCGTAATAGAGTTCAGGCCTATCTTTGCAGCCCCAAAACAGGGGTTTCTGTTTTTAGCAGAAGAAGTTCTTAAAAAGCCGGTCATTTACATATTACCGGCAACCAATTGCCTGAAGAGGTTCGAAAAAGGTCCCCCGGTGGGGAATGCCTCAAGGGTGTAATTTTAATAAGGGTAACATGCCTAAAGTAAAAACGAATTCCAGCGCCAAAAAACGCTTTAAAGTAACGGCGACTGGTAAAATCACTCACCAGAAGAGTTTCAAGCGTCACATCCTGACCAAAAAATCAAAGAAAAGAAAAAGAGCACTTCGCAAGGACGGTTCAGTCAGCAAAGCCAATCTGGATTTTGTAAAACGCCTGCTGCGCCTGAAATAAACTCTTTTTACATCCATTATTAATTTTAAACTAATTATGATATGCCCCGTTCAGTAAACGCTGTTGCCAGCAAGGCCCGCCGGAAAAAAATCCTGAAGCAGGCCAAAGGCTTTTACGGCAAACGTAAAAATGTATATACCGTTGCCAAAAATGTAGTAGAAAAAGGAATGACCTACATGTATGTAGGCCGGAAGGTTAAAAAAAGGGAGTACCGCAGTTTGTGGATAGCCCGTATCAATGCTGCTGTTCGTGAAGAAGGAATGACCTATTCTGCCTTTATCAAAAAATTGCAGGACAAAGGCATTGAACTGGACCGTAAAGTACTGGCCGATCTTGCCATGAACAATCCTGAAACTTTCAAAAGCCTGGTGGCTTCGGTAAAATAATCAGCAGGTTGCAGCTGTTTAAAAGCCTCCTTTCCGGGAAAACCCGTTGGAAGAACGCATTAACAATCCTGCCAACCCCAAACATTACTGGTAATACCGCATGCACATCAGCCTGGAAGATCTCATTAAACAAAAAAAATTAATGAAGAACTGAAGAGATATGTGGTAAACAGCGGCAGAGGGTAAAGGATATTGAACTGTGAAATGAAGAAGTAAATACGTCAGCCCTCCGTGTTCCCTGTTCGATAATTTATATTTGCTCTTTAAACTTTACAAATTGAAAGTTTCTTACTGGTCTTACAATTTGAAGTTCCGCCACCCCTTTACCATTTCCAAAGGCACCAAAACCCACCAGCCTACCCTGATAACAGAACTAGAACATTTCGGTATCAAAGGGTATGGCGAGGCTCCTGCCATTGCTTATTATAATATCCCGGTTGAAAAAATGATTGCTGACCTGGTAGCCAAAAAACAGTTTGTTGAGAAATTTGCTTTTACCGAACCAGAGCGGTACTGGCATTACCTGCATCATCTTTTCCCGCAAAATAATTCCCTGGTTTGCGCACTCGATATTGCGGCATGGGATATCTATGGAAAGATGAAGGGAAAACCTTTGTATGAACTTTGGAAAGGCGATATTTCAAAAAATCCCGTTTGCGATTACACCATTGGCATTGACAGCATTGAAAAGATGGTGGCTAAAATGAAGGAAAAACCCTGGCCCATTTATAAAATAAAAGTGGGTACGGCTGATGATATTGCCATTGTTAAGGCGCTGCGGGAGCATACCGATGCCACACTGCGGGTGGATGCCAATGCGGCATGGGATGTACAAACGGCTTTACAACTTATTCCAAAGCTAAAAGAACTGGGAGTGGAGTTTGTAGAACAGCCCCTTGCAAAAGATGACTGGGATGGAATGAAAATCCTGTATCAGGAATCTGAACTGCCATTATATGCAGATGAATCCTGTGTGCTGGAACAAGACGTGGAAAAATGTTCCAATCACTTTCATGGCATCAATATCAAACTCACCAAATGCAGCGGGATCACCCCGGCCAGGCGTATGATTGATAAAGCCCGGCAGATGGGAATGAAAATCATGATCGGCTGTATGAATGAATCCACTATCGGCTCGGCCGCCATTGCGCATCTGTTGCCCTTCATTGACCATGTGGATATGGACGGACCGCTGTTGCTGGAAGAAGACCTGGCAACAGGTATTGAGTATGATTTTGGAAAAATTATTTATTCAGATGCTAAGGGGCTGGGAGTAACCTTTACGGGAATAAGAAATAAGGAATAAAGAATAAAGAATAAGCCCGCCTGACCGGACGGGCAGGGAATGGGAAAGTGACGATCCAATACTTTCTTATTCCTTATTACTTATTTCTTATTCTTTATTTTCATTCTACCAGATCCGCACCCTGATGCTATCGGCCCGGTACATTTTATCACCCTCTTTTACATTGAAGGTGGTAAAAAATTCATCCACATCCACAAAGGGACCATTTACCCTGTACTTGGCAGGGGAGTGAACATCGGTCAGCAAATGGTTTTTCAATTGTTCTTCCCTTGTATGACCAAGCCAGCCCAATGCATAACCCAGGAAATAGCGCTGCATGGGATTCAGACCCGCGATGGGTTTGTTATCCTTGTATTGCTTTGTCTTTTTAAAAGCTTCGATCCCCAATAGTATTCCGCCCAGGTCGGCAATGTTTTCACCGGTAGTGGCCTTGCCATTGATATGATAACCCTTCACCGGCTCATATTCATCAAACTGTTTGATGATCACATCCGCTCTTTTCTTGAATTCTTCTTCATCACCCTTGGTCCACCAGCTCACCAGGTTGCCCTTTGCATCAAACTGCCTGCCCTCATCATCAAAACCATGTGTGATCTCATGCCCGATAGTGGAAGCACCGGCATATCCATACACGGTAGCATCATCCAGTTCCTCATCCCGGTAACCGGGAACGGTGAATATGCCCGCAGGTAACACGATCTCGTTGTTGGAAGGATTGTAATATGCATTATAGGTTTGCGGGAACATATCCCATTCGTCGCGGTCAACCGGTTTACCTAATTTATTTGTATTGTAATTATGCCACCAGAGATTGGAACTGACCATGTTTTGAAAATAACTTTCCCTTCCCATCTGCATCGTGGAAAAATCCTTCCATTTATCGGGGTATCCTACCTTCTTTTTGATCGCAGCCAGTTTTGCATAAGCTTTTTGCTTGGTGCTGTCGCTCATCCATGTCAGTTGCCCGATACGGTCTTTCAACGCGGCACGGATCGCTTCCACCATATCTTCGTAACGTTTCTTAGCTGTTTCGTTGAAAAATTCTTTTACATATAATTTACCCAACAGTTCACCCATTACACCTTCTTCGGCAGAAATGGCCCTTTTCCACCTGGGTCTTCTTTCTTTGGCCCCACTGAATAATTTGCTGAACTCAAAGGCGGCCACGCCGTATTGATCAGGTAAGGTGGCGGCAAAGTCAGTAATGAGATTGAATTTTACATATTGTTTCCAGTCGCTGAGCGGAACTGTTTTTAATGCATTGTCGAGCGCTTTAAAGAATTCCGGCTGACCCACAATTACCGAATCAAGCGACTTGATACCGGTGATACCCAGGAAATTTGTCCAGTCAATATTGGCATTCATTTTACCAAGATCAGCAATCGCCATTTTATTGTAGTTGGCATAAGGGTCCCGCAGGTCTTCCAGTTTGCGGCTGGCCAGGGCCAGTTTTGTTTCCAGTGCTAGAATATTTTTGGCTGAGGTTGCCGATGCAGTGGCATCTTCCCCGGCCATGGTGAGGATTTTGGCGATATACTTTACATATTCATTCCTGATATTAATAGTGGTGCTGTCAGATTTAAAATAATATTCCCTTTCCGGCAAACCGATCCCGCCCTGCCAGAGTTTATACGTCATTGCATCGCTGTTCTTATCATCCTGCGTAATAAAATCAGCAAAGAGAGTGCTCGATCCCATTTTTTTCAGTTCGGCAACGGTTGCAACAAGACCCTTTAGATCGCTAATGGCATTGACTTTATCCAGCCAGGGCTGTAGCGGCTGTAGGCCATCCGCTTCAATTTTAGCGCTGTCCATGGCCATGGTCCAGAAGTCGCCGATCTTTTGTTCCGAGCTACCGGCGCTGGCGCCAGATTTGGCCGCACTTTCAGAGATCTCACGAAGCCTTTTCAGGTTTTCTTCAATAACAAGGTTGCCGATGTCCCAGGAGGATTGCTCATTGGGGATAGGATTTTTATTGATCCAACCGCCATTGGCGTACTGGAAAAAATCTTCGGCCGGTCTCATGCTGGTGTCAAGGTTCACGGCCAGTACATCCGGTTTTGCAGTACTGTCTTTTGAACCGCTTTTGCAGGATGTTACTGAAATAATAAAGGCTGTAGCTAATAAGGGAGAAACTAAACGCATATTTTTTTTATTTAGGTTTTAAAAGTAAGTAAATCGGGTTGGTGGTAAAAAAATAAATGACAGGCGGGAGAGAGAGTCATTAGTCATTAGACGGGAACCAGGATTACTTATCCCACTAACCATTCTCACTTGCCATTTCCTACTCGCCACAAGCTTACCTTTGCAGTAATGGCCTATAAAAATCAACAACAGTTTATCGAAGCGCTGGAAAAAGCCGGGGAACTGGTCCGTATAAAGTCCTACGTAAATCCAAAGCTGGAAATGGCCGAGATCACGGACCGTATGAGCAAAGAACCCGGTGGCGGCAGGGCCATCCTGTTTGAAAACTCAGGCTATGGCATCCCCGTGCTGATGAATGCCTATGGCAGTGAAAAAAGAATGTGCATGGCGCTTGGGGTGAATCACCTTGATGATATAGCCCGTGAAATCGAGGATTTGTTTAAATTATTATCGGCGCCGAAAGAAGGTATTATTGATAAATTAAAATTGCTTCCTCAACTGGGCCGCTTTGCGAGTTGGATGCCCAAAGTAAAAAAGGGCAGGGGAGAATGCCAGGAAATTATTATGACGGTGCCGGATATCACCCAACTGCCCGTGATTACCTGCTGGCCAAAAGACGGTGGGCCATTCGTGACACTTCCCGTTATTCATACAAAAGACCCCAATAACGGCTCCCGTAATGTTGGTATGTACCGGATGCAGGTGTTTGGGCCCGTACTTACAGGAATGCACTGGCATAAACACAAGGTTTCCGCCAAACATTTTGCAGAATATAAAAAACTGAATAAACGAATGCCCGTGGCAGTTGCGCTCGGTGGCGACCCTGTTTATGCCTACGCAGCTACAGCTCCCTTACCGGAAAACGTGGATGAGTACATGCTGGCAGGTTTTCTGCGCAAGAAAAAAGTGGAGCTGGTAAAATGTATTACCCAGCCTGAGGTGGAAGTGCCGGCTGATGCTGATTTTATTATTGAGGGATATGTTGATCCCAATGATGAGTTAATATGGGAAGGTCCGTTTGGGGATCATACCGGTTACTATTCATTACCGGACTGGTACCCCCGGTTTCATATCACCGCAATAACACACAAGAAAAATGCAGTTTACCCGGCTACTATTGTCGGCATACCGCCGCAGGAAGATGCCTGGCTTGGTAAAGCCACTGAACGGATTTTCCTGGCGCCAATTAAGATGACCATGGTGCCAGAGATTGTGGACATGGATATGCCGGTAGAAGGCGTATTTCACAATCTTGTTATCACAAAAATTAAAAAAGATTATGCAGGGCAGGGGCAAAAAGTAATGAATGCTATGTGGGGTGCCGGGCAAATGATGTTTAACAAGATATTGGTACTTACAGCCCCCCCGCCCCCCAAGGGGGGGATAATCGAAGATTCATTTAAAATCAACGATTATTTGCGATTGGCGCAGGATGTTTTTAAAAACCTGAACCCTGCTACCGATATTTATTTTTCTACCGGCCCGATGGATGTGCTGGATCACAGCTGCAGCAAGCTGGGTTTTGGAGGGAAGATGTGTATTGATGGAACTTTCAAGTTTCCTGAAGAATCAGATGAAAATAATAAACAAGCAGTAATCAATGATCACATCTCTGCTGAAAGCATCAAATCATTATTCCCTGAAATAGCTTCTGTTAATCTTTCATTGCTTAAAAAAGAAATTTCATGCATCATTGTTTCTGTCAAAAAAAACAGGCCGGGGCATATTAAGGAATTACATGAGCAGCTTTGTGCTTTACCGGAACTAGCCGGAATTAAAATGATCTTATTCGTTGAACATACCGTAGATGCCAATGATCTGCCAACGGCATTGTGGCGGTTCTGCAACAACCTGGATCCCAAGAGAGACCATCATATTGATAAACGCCCGGCACCCGGCTCACTGTCTCCGGCAAACGACTACACCACCTGCATGGGACTTGATGGCACCCGAAAGACAAAAGAGCTGGATGGCTTTAACCGTGACTGGCCCAACATTATTGTGGCAGATGATGCAACCATTAAAGCCGTAGATGAAAAATGGGATCAACTGGGCATAGGGCCTTTTATTCCTTCGCCATCGCTTAAGTTTAAGGACCAACTTTACGGAGAAGAGGCAGTGGTATCCTGATTTTACATTTTCTGGTCTGCATTTTACATTCTACATTTAAGGGGTGAGCACAGTAAATATTTTAATGACCGGCGCCGGCGCTCCCGGTGCGGCAGGCATTCTGAAATGCCTTGGTCTTGAGCCTGCATTGAATATCACTGCAGCTGATGCAAACAGCAATACGCCCCGGTAAATATTTAGCCAAAGCGTTTGAAACAATACCGCTGGCAACAGATCCTTTATTTACAGAAACGCTGCTTGCTGTTTGTAAAAAAAGGGATATTCATATGGTTTTACCGCTGGTGACAAGAGAATTGATCCCCCTGGCAATGCATAAAAAAGAATTTGAAACAGCCGGCATAAAAATTTCTGTTTCACCGCTTGCATCCCTTGAAATTGCTAATAATAAAAGCCGTTTGTATGAGTTCCTGCAGTAGCGGGGTATGCCGGTACCGGATTTCAGGATTGTTGATGGCCCGGCTCCGCCCACCATTGAGCAGTTTAAAGAAGCAGTGAAAGAATTGGGTTACCCGGATAAACCGGTTTGCTTTAAACCATCGGTATCCAACGGCAGCCGAGGGTTTCGCATCATCAGCGAACAGATGAATGAACTGGATCTGTTGTTCAACCACAAACCCACTTCCGTTTATATTACCCTGAATGAAGCAATACGTATTCTTTCTTCAGGGAAATTTCCTGAGCTGCTTATTTCCGAATACTTTCCCGGAGAAGAATTTTCTGTGGACTGTCTCGCCAACCACGGTGAAGCAAAGCTGGTAGCGCCCCGACTCCGTAAACGAATGATCAACGGCATCAGTGTGGAAGGAGAGTTTGTAAAAGAAGAAAGTATCATTCCTTATTGTACGCAGATCATCCGGGAGTTGCAGCTTCACGGCAATATTGGCATACAGGTAAAAAAATCAGCCGGCGATCAGTTTTTAGTTCTTGAAATAAACCCCCGTGTGCAGGGGAGTATCTCGGCAGGGTTGGGGGCCGGTATCAATTTGCCCGTTTTGGCTATCAAACAGGAGTTGGGATTACCAATAACACCGACCGAACTCTCCGTTAAATGGGGTACTAAATTTTCCCGCTACTGGGAAGAAGTGTTTTATTAGGCCGCACCCGCCTCACCCGAGCTGCACCTTTTTACAAATGAAGCATACTGTACAACACCTCTCTCCTTAAGGAGAGGGGTGTTGAAAAAACAGTTATTTATGAAACTTAATATTGACGGGGTGAGGCGGGGTGAGGTGAGGCGAGACGGGTGAGGTGGAGATATATTCAGGTATTACCTGCCACTACGTCACAAATTTCCCATTGGAAAGGTTTTTGCAATTTCAAAACCCATTCACAACTGACTACCTGCCTGCCGGCCTTGCTCCGCCGAAGCTTCAGCGAAGGCGATGCAGGCAGGTTCACCATTGACTATTCACTAACTTGCATAAAACGCATCCCCGATGAAAGGACTCAGTGCAATACTGCTGCTTGGCCTGGCCACCCTTACTGCCGCTGCCCAAAAAGACAATAACACCTTGTTCTGGAAGATCAGCGGCAACGGAATTGAAAAACCTTCATACCTGTTTGGCACCATTCACATGCTGTGTAAGGAAGACGCTTTCTTAAGCGAGAACCTGGTAAAGGCTATTAAAAATGCGGACCGGGTGTACCTGGAGCTGGATATGGATAATTTATTTGAGCTGCTCGGCATCATCACTAAAATGAAAATGAAAAATGACACCACACTGGCCGACCTGCTTACACCTGAAGAATACGAAATAACAAAGACCTATTTTGAGAAAAATGGTTCCATGCTGCCGTTTTCAACGCTGGAAACCTACAAACCGCTGGTGGCATCGTCCATGCTTATGGAAGCCAGCATGGTTTGCGATGAGCAGGTGGCGATGGAGCAGCTCATCATGGAAGAAGCGAAAAAATATGGCAAAAGGATTGACGGGCTGGAGACCATGGCCTACCAGATGAGTGTGTTTGACAGTATTCCCTATAAAGTGCAGGCAAAGGAATTGTACAAGGGCATTGCCGGCGCCGGTAAGGGTGAAAATGAAGCGGAGCAGGAATTTAAAAAAATGATGAAGGCCTATAAGGAGCAAAACCTGGAGAAATTGGGGGAGATGATCAGCAAAAACGATGAGGGAATGATGCAATACGAAGATATTTTGCTTTACAACCGCAACCGCAACTGGGTGGAAAAATTAAAAACCCTGCTGAAAGAAAAAGTGCTGTTAATTGCCGTGGGCGCCGGCCACCTGCCGGGAGAAAAAGGAGTAATTGAGCTGCTGCGTAAAGAAGGATATAAGGTAACCCCGGTGGAGAATAAGGTGGGCGGAGTAAGGGAGATATAAGATTTGAAATTTGCTGGTATCATTTATTATTGATTCTCAATAGTATCCTATACCAGCTATTGCGTATATTACAGAGTTATCGGTCTTGCCAGTTTATGACCCATTAAATTACAAGCCAATTCAATTTCCTGCTGCCCCATTTTTTTAAACGCAATAAAAACAGCGTACTAGTCAGAACTAATATTAACTAGATGAAAAAATGGTGGCAGACCTGTGTTCTGAATAAACGAATTTATTTCATCCCAATTTGGCTGTTCCTTACAATCCCATGTTGTATAATGACACGGATTGCCGCCGCCTAATGAATTTTCATCGGGGGCTTGTACTTGTTGTTTTTCCATTTTTAAATTTTAAAAGTTTAAGAAATGTTTCATTTATTTTTTCAAAGTTTGGAATCTCTCCCGGATTTTCCAGCACCTCTACATATTGAACAATACCATTTTTGTCAATTAAAAAGGCTGAGCGTTTTGAAACGCCTTTCATATCCAGAATCCAATCCTGATAAATGGCATGATAAAGCTCAGATACCTTTTTATTGAAATCGCTAAGCAGTGGAAAATTCAACTGTTGTTCCTCTTTGAATTTAGCCAATGTAAATACAGAGTCTACAGAAATTCCCAACACGGTAGCGTTAACATCCTGGTAAAGGGCAATATTATCTCGTACCGAACAAAGCTCCTTTGTGCAAACTCCCGTGAATGATTGCGGGAAAAATAACAACAACACATGCTGCCCTTTCAAGCTAGAAAGTTGTATGGGGTTCTTGCCAGAATCAAACAAAGTAAAATCAGGGGCCGTTTGTCCAATTTGGATGCTCATAGCGAATGGTTTTAGTTGATAAAAGTTCCCGCAAAGATGCCTCATTTTATGTACCCGGCACGAACCGATAACAAGGGGTTTGGCAAAATAGCCCCACTAAGTTTATAATAATTTTCAAGTTGCGTTCAGGGGCTACTTCGCCAAGCCCTGGCCGTTATGGACATTCGAAAAGAGATATTCTCCCATCCTTATTGGATACAAACCTCTGAACGCTTAAAATATTCAGTAGATATTTTAATTAAGCAACTAATGATCATCAAGGATGACAAAGATTTGCTTAAGGATCATTTTCAACGTAATCAACGTATCCGGTCGCTACTGGAAACAAACTTAATGCTCTTAGGCTATTGCATTGAGAATTTGCTTAAGGGACTTCTTATTTATCAATATAAAAAGAATAATTCATTTCCTCAAGATTGCGATTTTGACTTTATTCAAAAAACATTTGGAAAATTGGAAACAGTCATAACTTGAATAAACTAGCAACTAATGCGGCATTACATTTGACATCAGAAGAAACTGATCTTCTTGAGAAGCTGACAAAATATGCAACTCGGGGTGGGCGGTACCACATTCCAAAAGATGAAGATGGTATAACGGTTGTTACTACTCCTGGTGAGGGTGAGAGGCATACTTCATCTGAACAGGTTTTAGCCGACGGAATTATTCATAAAGTAAAGGGGATTATCATTTGAAAATAACAGCAGGCAACACCGGTCTTGGTGCTAGCCTTCACCGGCAGCATGGCAGAGATTGAATCATCATTTGTGGCCATTCCGCCTAGTTCCTTAAACTTCATAACTTCACTCTGGCACAGCGTAAACCGCTGCCCGTTACTCAACCTTTTCCCTTTCTTGCTTGTTCTACAATCTATGCAGCTTAAAATTATTCCCGCAGTAATACCTATTTTCCTTTTTATCTCCTCCTTCCAACCCTTACAGGAGCAGGGTATCAAATTAACCATCACCCATCTTCGTAACGAAAAAGGCTTTGTACTGGTCAGCCTTTTTAAAGACGGGGCGGGCTACCCGGATGATGCGGAAAAAGCCTTCCGCAGGGAAAAATTGGCCATCTACAATAAAAAAGCGGTTATCCTTTTTCCCGATCTGCCTGCAGGCAATTATGCCATTTCCATCCTGCAGGATGAGAATAACGACCAGCGGATGAACAAAAATGCCCTGGGTGTTCCTAAAGAAGGTTATGGTTTTTCCAACAATGTAGCAGGGGTCTTTGGTCCGCCGTCATTCCGCAGGGCCAGTTTCAAACATGCAGCCGGGGCCCTTACACAGCTATCAATTCGCATAAGGTATTAGCGTATAAAAAAGCAACCCCTTCCGGAATTGCATTTTCACTTCAAAAAGATTTTATCAAAACTGCTCCAGCATGGAGAACATAAAGTCACCCTCAATTTTTGCATTGGCATCGCTGTCGCTGCCATGCACGGCGTTTTCACCCACTGAGGCAGCATATAATTTGCGGATGGTATTGGGTTCAGCTTTGGCGGGGTCGGTGGCGCCGATGAGCTTACGGAAATCTTCCACGGCATTTTCTTTTTCCAGTATGGCGGCAATGATGGGGCCTTCGCACATAAAAGAAACGAGATCTTTAAAAAATGGTCTTCCCTTATGTATGGCATAGAACTCGCCAGCCTTTTCCGGGGTGAGTTTGGTCATTTTCAGCGCCTTTATCTGGTAGCCTTCCTGTAAAATCCTGTCGAGTATGGCTCCGGCATGCCCGTTTTTAAAGGCATCCGGCTTGATCATGGTAAATGTGCGATTGCTCATAGTTCCATTGTATGTTTAGCGGCCCTGACTTCGCTGCATGCCTTCGCTAATTTTCCAACGATCCCGATAGACTTCGGGGTGAGCTCAGTCGAACACTATCGGGATTAACATAGTTGGAAGCTTCGGCAGACAAAAAAGCTTCGTCCGGCGAGGCGCAAAAGTACGTCAAGTTTTTGGTTTATAGTTTTTTGTTTGTTGTTGTTTTTGCTGAACAACCCCCGAATACGGGTTATGCTGTCATAAACAATAAACTATAAACATCAAACTACAAACTCTTATCTTCGCTCCCGTTTTGATGAAACCCGTACAGGAATTATATCCCTTATTGCAGCAGCCCCGCAAAGTGGTCATCATACCGCATCAAAAACCGGATGCAGATGCCATGGGCGCTTCGCTGGCTTTAAAACATTTTCTGACAAAGCTGGGGCATACTGTCACTGTTATTTCTCCCACCAACTGGGCCGGATGGGTAAACTGGATGCCGGGCGCCGGTGAAGTGATTGATTACGAAAAGGAAAAACAAAAGGCCGATGCCGTCCTGGATGCCGCCGATTGGCTTTTTTGTCTCGACTTCAATATTTTTCACCGTACCAAAACGATGACGGAAAAGCTGCAGCAGCTTGGCTGTACCAAAATACTGATTGACCACCACCAGGAACCTGATGAGCCCTCTTTTGATTATGGCGTCAGTGATGTGGCTAAAAGCTCCACCTGTGAAATGATATATGATCTTATCATCGGTTCGGGCTACGCCGGTAAAATGGACAGCATCATCAGCGAATGTATTTATGCAGGTGTGCTGGCTGATACAGGGTCATTCCGCTTTTCATCCGCCCATCCCGGTGTGCACCGGCTGGTGGCCGACCTGATGACAAGAGGGCTGGAGCACATGCATGTTCATGATAAACTGTTTGACAATTTTCTTGAAAACCGCCTGCGCTTTGTCGGGCATGTGTTGCTGAACAGGATGGAAGTTTGTTATGAATATAACACGGTGCTGATTGCGGTTCCCAGATCAGATTTACTGAAATACGATATTAAAACCGGGGATACGGAGGGGCTTGTTAATTTTCCTCAAACCATACAGGGCATTAAACTGGTTGCCCTGGTGATTGACCGGGACGAAGAAAGAAAATGGAGTTTCCGCAGCAAGGGCGATTTTGACTGCAATATCTTTGCCCGCAAATATTTTGAAGGGGGTGGCCATTTTCATGCTGCAGGCGGCCGCAGCAGCGATTCACTGGAAAAAACGGTGCATCGGTTCAAAGAAGTACTGAAGGAAATCGGAAAACTTTTACAATAACTTTCACCCATCATTTAAAAATTTTCGGATGACAACTATCAAACTGACAAATGTACTGGTGCTGGCGGCTGTGCTGGCAGTGGGATGCAAAAAAATGTCGTACAAAAAAACCAAAAGCGGCCTGGTGTATAAAATATTTTCCGGTAAAGGGTCGGATTCGCTTAAGGTGAATGACATCGTAAAATTTAATTACGCCATCCGGTATAATGACTCGTTGATGGAAGCCTATAACAGCTATGGAAAGATACCGGGCTACCTGAGGGTGAGCTACCAGGAAGGAAAGCCTTCCTATGATCTGAACGAGGTGTTGCCCATGCTGAAAGTCGGCGACAGCCTCATCACCGTTCAGATGTCCGATACGCTGATGAAAACACAGGCTGCCAACCTGCCGCCCAATGCAAAAAAGGGAGACAGGATTACCACCACCATTAAGATAGTACAACGCTTTACCAGCGATAGCCTGGCCAGGATTGATTATGAAAAAGAAGCCGAAAAAGACAAGCCCCGTCAGCTAAAGGAGCAGCAGGAAATGATGGCCAAAGCAAAAAAAGAAATAGAGGAGCGGCAAAAAAAGGAAGATGAGGAACTGGCCCGTTCGGGTGAAATGGCAAAACAGGTCAGCAACATGGAAAAATACCTGGCCGAACGGAAAATACAGGCCGTGAAAACCGGTAAGGGAACCTTTGTTGAAATCAAACAGCAGGGCAGCGGCGCTGCTGCGGCGCCGGGGAAATATGTGCTGGTAAAATATACCGGCCGCATTTTGGCTACTGACAGTATTTTCCAGTCCAATTCATTTCCCGTTCAGTTAGGATCTGGCAGCGTCATCAGGGGCTGGGATGAAGGGCTGCTGCTGTTTAAAGAAGGGGGAAAAGGGGTTCTGTATATTCCCGGCTTTTTGGCGTATGGTGATCATCCGCCTGCCGGATCGCCTTTCAAGCTGCAGGAGGCCCTGAAGTTTGAGGTGGAACTGTTAAAAGTTTCAGACACGCCGATTAAGTAAAGAATTTTCTCAACAACCAAAAAAATTGATACAACTCAATCACAGAAATATTTTTTGTATCAGAATAAACGCCAACTTTGCGCCAGTTTCGTTCTGGCCCTCCTTAAGAACGGGACGGGTTTTGTGAGGTCCCGTTTTTAGTCCAGCATCTGATTAAACCCCCGATTCCCTTTGAAAAGTTTTATGGAGTAAGTACCATTTTTTCAATATCCGCTTGTACCTGTTGAATCATATTGCGGCTAACCCATTAAGGTTTTGATTGCAATGTCATAATCAGAATTCCCGTTTAGGTTATCCTTTGCACTGCAACGGAACTGAACGGGATTCTTTTTTTCATTCTGTTTTCAGGCCCAGGATGGATGATTGATCAGGAATTCCGGTAAGCTTCTGTCAGCCGGATGGTTTGCACCGCTTCTTTTACATCATGCACCCGGATGATGGAAGCGCCGCTGATCAGGCCGATGGCATTCAGGGCCGTTGTTCCGTTCAGCGCCTCATCAGGAGAAACACCCAGCGTTTTCCAGATAAATGATTTGCGGGAGATGCCAAGCAACAGGGGCGCCTTCAAAATGCTGAACAAGGAAAGGTTACGCAGCAGTTCAAAATTGTGGGCAGTTGTTTTACCAAACCCAAATCCGGGGTCAACAATAACATCAGCTATACCGGTTTTATGTAAAGCCGCCTTTTTGCGGGAGAGAAAATCAAGCACTTCGGCTGTCACATTTTCATATTGAGCCTGTTGCTGCATGGTTTGCGGAGTTCCTTTCATGTGCATCAGTACATAAGGTACTTTCAGTGAAGCCACTGTAGTTATCATGTTTACATCCAGGGTGCCGGAACTGATATCATTTATGATAGTGGCGCCGGCCTGCACCGCTTCCCTGGCGACTGCTGCGTAAAATGTATCAACAGAAATAAAAGCCTGCGGGAATTTTTTTTGCAGAGCGATTATCGGCGCTATTACCCGCTGCAATTCTTCTTCCGCACTGATCCTTTCGCTGCCGGGCCGGGTACTTTGTCCGCCAATATCCAAAATTGTGGCTCCTTCATTCAGCATTTTTTCTGCCTGCCTCAATATCGCCTCCGTACCCTGCTGCCGGCTGCCGGCATAAAACGAATCAGGCGTAACGTTGATAATCCCCATTACAAGCGGTTGTTGCACCACCAGCAACCTTCCATTGCAGTTCAGCGTAAACATTAGCCTTAGTTCGTTATTTTTGAAGCCAGCCTGCCGGTTTACCTGCTCAAGACAGGCGGCAGGCTAAGATAAGAACAGTCATTTAGTAATACGGCTAAAAAAGATAAGAAGCAGTGACGGAGGATTTATGTGCACTTAGGTTTGACCTATATGAATTCAATGAAAACAACCAATCAGCAGTACGACAAGGTAATTCACTCCTGCAAGGAGATTTTTTTGAAAAAGGCAAAAGACTACGGCACTGCCTGGCGGGTGCTCCGTACCATTTCGATCGTTGACCAGATATTTATCAAAGCGCAGCGCATACGCACCATTCAGCAAATAGGTGAACAGAAAGTGGCTGATGGCATAGCTGCCGAATTCAAAGGGATCATCAACTATGCCGTTATCGGCCTGATACAACTGGAATTACCTGCAGAGGCCCCCGAAGAGATGGATATAAACGAGATAGCACCTCTTTTTGATAAACAGGCGGAGCTTGCCAAAAGCCTGATGCAGGATAAAAACCATGATTACGGCGAGGCATGGCGCAGTATGAGCCAGGAAAGTTTTGTTGACCTTATCCTGATGAAGTTGCAGCGCATCCGGCAAATATTAAGCAATGAAGGCAAAATCATCAGCAGCGAGGGTATTGATGCCAACTATCTTGATATTATCAATTATGCAGTCTTTGCACTAATACTGATGTAAAATGAAGATAACGGTCCATATCGCAAGAATCCTGGTCGGATTGCTTTTTATTTTCTCCGGGTTGGTAAAGGCCAATGATCCGCTGGGACTGAGTTATAAAATGCAGGAGTTTTTTGAAATCTGGGGACTGCATGGGTTCGACAACCGGACACAACTGATGTCGGTCCTGATGAATGCATTTGAAATTATTGCAGGCTTTGCCTTATTGCTGGGCTGGAGGATTAAACTTTTTACCTGGTTATTACTCCTGATGATTGTTTTTTTCACTTTTCTTACCGGCTATACTTACATAACAGGTAAACCCAAAACCTGCGGCTGCTTCGGCGATTGTATCCCTATTACCTCCAAAACATCTTTTTTAAAAGATGTGGCGCTCACTGTTTTAATAGGTTTTCTTTTCTGGCAGCAAAAACATATCCGGCCCCTGTTCAGGGAAAAAGGGCTAACCCTGACCCTGTTTGTAATTACCCTGTTTGGCTTTGGCTTGCAGTGGTACACATTAAAATACCTGCCGGTGGTGGATTGTCTTCCTTTTAAAAAAGGCAACAGCATTCCCGAAAAAATGAAAGTGCCGGCCCATGCCATACCGGACAGTACGGTAATAACCTTTGTTTATAAAAAAGACGGAAAACAAATTGAGTTTACTGCCGATAAATTCCCTGCTGACTTTAACCCGGAAACCTACCAGTTTGTAAGCCGGTATGATAAAGTGGTGCGAAAGGGCAGGAACAATGAACCGCCGATAAAGGGTTTTGTTCTTTCAGGTGAAAGCAACCAGAACTTCACTGGTTTTGTGCTGGAACAGCCTTACGCTGTATTGCTGTTCATCGAAAATTTTTCCAAAGCCGGGAACGGATGGAAGAAAAAATTTGAGGAAGTATATACAAAGGCAAAAGAAAAAAACATTCCGGCCTTCCTAGTAACGGCCGAGCCCGGAAAAGCTGCTGCAACCACGGCAGGAACCTCATTCAGTACAATACAGGTTTTTAAATGCGATGATAAAGTAATTGAAACCGCAGCCAGGGCACCGGCCTGTGTATATGTGCTGGAAAAGGGAACGGTAAGGGGAAAATGGAGCAGCCCCGGTTTTACTTCCGCTGCCCGCTTTGTACAATCTTTAGAAAATTAAGCCCTCCATGCTGAAGTACATCGCCAAAAAAATGCTTTATGGCCTGCTGGTACTTATCGGGGTGGTGATATTGGTGTTCTTCCTGTTCCAGGGTTTTGGCGATCCATCACGGCTGGTAATGGGCCAAAGCGGCGATTCGGCCACACAGGCCAATATCAAAAAAGAATTGTATTTAGTGGATGAAAAAGGAGAAGCTGTTCCCAAATTCAGACAGTTTCTTTTTTATCTGAATGATGTTTCTCCGCTCTGTTTTCACAGTAAGACAGATATTGAAAAGAAAAATTTAAAAGGCTTTTTTATTGGTGGTGAGAAAAAATTGGGATTAAAGGTTCCCTACCTGAGAAAATCCTATCAAAGCAAAAGACCGGTTTGGAATATTCTGATGCAGGCCCTTCCCGGTACACTGATGCTGGCAGTGGCCGCTATGTTCCTTGCGGTGCTGACAGGCATTCCTTTGGGAGTGATGGCCGCTGTGAAAAAAGATACCTGGCTGGATACTTCCGCCGTTTTCTCCAGCATAGTGGGTATATCGGCCCCTTCATTTTTCATGGGCATCATCATTGTTTACATATTCGGGTTCCTGCTCAGCGATATTACGGGGCTGCATATTGCCGGCAACTGGTTTGCCATTGATGAAGAGGGCAGGCGGAAGTTTACACTGCAGAATTTAATTCTCCCGGCTGTTACACTGGGCATCCGGCCGCTGGCCATTATTACCCAACTTACCCGCAGCGCCATGCTGGATGTGCTGAACCAGGATTATATCCGCACCGCTTATGCAAAAGGACTGGGCAAAAGAAAAATTATATGGAAGCATGGATTAAAGAATGCACTGAACCCTGTTATCACAGCTGTTACCGGCTGGTTTGCCGAACTCCTGGCGGGAGCATTTTTTATCGAATACATTTTCGGCTGGCAGGGAATCGGAAAAGTAACGGTGGATGCTTTGGAAAAATTAGATTACCCTGTGGTAATGGGGGCGGTATTGGTTTCAGCAACTTTCTTTATCATCATTAATATTCTTGCTGATATTTTATACGGGGCGGTGGATCCAAGGGTGAGGATTGAATGAGTTTGTAGTTTATTGTTTTTAGTTTATGGTTATTTCATAAAACAAATTAATTTTTTTACATCGTATTAACTATAAACCGCAAACCATAAACTATTGTATAATCACCTCCTTAATCACTTTCTGTTTCAATGCCTCATTCACCCGTTGTTTTATTTTTTCTTTCTGGTATATCAGTTCATTTTTCAGCGGAGCAACATGAGTGCTGATGATAAGTTTGTCGCCAATGATCTGCAGTTTATCAGTATAACGGGCAATGGTCTTTCCCATTATCTCCTCCCACACATCTTCTATCTGCATCGCCTGTATGCCTCCCTTCAGGCGGCTGCCTTTCAGGAATTCCTGCAGGGCTTCGCTTATAGAATATTCTCCCATGGTGTAAAGGTAAAGTGTTACGGCCTAATCAGCTGAAACGACATCCCGATTTGGTCCAAATGCGTTTTCAGTCTTTCTTCATTCGTATCAGTAATAAACACCTGCCCGTCATTTTGCAAACAGACTTTGTTGAGCAGGTTGCGGATCCTGTCTTCATCTAATTTTTCAAATACATCATCCAAAAGCAGGAGGGGGGCAAACCCCTTTTCCTTCTTCAGCACTTCCATTTCTGCCAGTTTAAGTGCAAAGAGCAGGCTTTTGCGCTGTCCCTGCGAAGCAGTAATTTTAAATGTTTGCCCGTTCATATCAATGTTCAGATCATCCCGGTGAATGCCTGCGCTGGTTCGTTGCAGCAAAAAGTCTTTGTTTTGGTTGGCCTTCAGTAATTCTTCAAAAGAAACCTGCAGCAATTCGCTTTCATAAGTCAGGTTTACTTCTTCGCTGCTCCGGCTTATTTCATTGTACAGGGCCCTTACCACTGGCAGGTATGCCAGCAGGAATTTTTTCCTCGTATTAAAAATATATTCCCCCGGGGTTATTAATTGTTTATCGAGCACATCCAGCAAAGCAGTGTCCTTTATGCCTGTTTCGGCTGCAGATTTAAGCAACGGGTTTCGCTGTTGAAGGACTTTCTGGTAAGTGATAAGCTGCTGCAGGTAATCTTTGCTGGTTTGTGAAATCAGGGCATCGAGGAAAATCCTTCTTTCCCTGCTTGCACCGGTTATCAGCACGGAATCATCTGGTGCTATGACCACGCAGGGATAGCGGCCGATATGATGCGAAAATTTTTCATAAGCATCGCCATTTACTGAAAACTCTTTTTTACCTGTCTCCCTAAGTATGCACACCGCTTTTTCTTCTTTTTCATTAACAGTAAAATCACCTTCAATACGAAAACCGGTCTGACCGTGCTGCACATTCTGCCCGTCAAGCCGGGTAAAATAACTTTTAGTAAAGCACAGGTAATGTATCGCATCCAGCAGGTTGGTTTTGCCCGCCCCGTTGTTGCCGCAAATAGCTATGATGCGTACGACAAAGTCGAAAGAGCGGTTGCTGTAGTTTTTGAACTGGAGTAGGTTTAGGTGCTGAAGGCGGAGCATGAAGTGCAAGATACGGCCTCATCCCGACCTTCATCTGATGGAGAAGGCCATCTGCACACAGCCCTCACTTTGCGATGACCCTGATAATTTTCAGAGTATCAAAAAATGATCCCTAGGGATATAAAGCTGGTGTGGCAGTCATGAAGTTTGCATTGCAATAAAGCCCTGCTCCTTCTCTAAAAGGAGAAGGGGATAGAGGATGTGACCTGATGATTAGCGATATGCAGTTGAACGGAGCGTCGCAACGTTAGCCTAATCAGGGCACAGAACCGTGATAACCAAATCAAATCACCTTATCTCAAGTTAAAAATCTTAACTAAAATCTGGCATCTTTCCCCTATTTTTGCGGCTCAATTTTTTTGCCGGTGGCCGTTACTTTTTCCAAAGAAACATATCTGTACTGGTATGAGCTGATGCAGCTTATCCGCCAGTTTGAGCTTGCTGCTGAAGAAAAATATAAGATGGAAGGAAAGATCCGTGGTTTCTTTCATGCCTATGTGGGCCAGGAAGCGATTGCCGCCGGTTGTATGACAGCTACCCGGCCCGAAGATTTGTTTATCACTGCTTACCGGGATCATGGGCTTGCTGTTGCTAAAGGTGTTTCGGTAAACAGCTGTATGGCCGAATTGTACGGCAAGGCCACAGGCTGCGCCAAAGGAAAAGGCGGCAGTATGCACTTTTTTGGCAAGGAAGTAAATTTTTATGGTGGTCACGGCATTGTAGGGGCACAAATCGGCACCGGCGCCGGTCTTGCCTTTGCCGAACAATACCGCGGCAGTGATAATGTAGTGCTCTGCTTTTTCGGAGACGGGGCTGCCCGGCAGGGCATGCTGCATGAAACCTTTAACCTGGCCATGCTGTGGAAACTCCCCGTCATCTTTATCTGTGAGAATAACAACTACGCCATGGGTACTTCGGTAGAACGTACCTCCAATGTAATTGACATTTACAAACTCGCCGATGCTTATGAGATGCCGGGCGATGCCATAGACGGCATGACGCCGGAGCCGGTACATAAAGGCATCACCAGGGGAGTAAAAAGGGCCAGGGAAAAAGGCGGGCCCACGCTGATTGAAATTAAGACTTACCGTTATAAAGGGCACTCCATCAGCGACCCGCAAAAATACCGGACCAAAGAGGAAGTGGAAGAATATAAAAGCCGTGACCCGATTCAGCAGGTGCTGAAAACTATTCTCAATAACAAAATAGCGGCGCAGGCTGATATTGATGCCATCAATGCCCGTGTGGATGCAATTGTGGCCGAATCGGTACAATTTGCTGAAGAAAGCCCCTGGCCGGATGACAGTGAAGTGCTGAAAGATATTTACATGGACAAAAATTATCCTTTTATTGTTGATTAATTTTTTTAAACAGTATACAAATTATGGCAGAAAAGAAAAACGTACAGAATCTGAATGAGGAAGTGGTGATTGCAAAGGCTAAAGACTTCTGGTCGAGATACGGAAAACTTACCACCGTTATCAGTGTGGTTGTAATATTACTGGCCGGAGGCTGGTATGTATATCAGAGTTATTTTAAAAAACCTAAAGAAACCAAAGCGGCCGGGATCCTGTTTAAAGCAGAAGAATACTTCCGGGCGGACTCTGTCAGCAAGGCGCTGAACGGTGATGGACAGCATTGGGGTTTTTTACGGGTAATTGACAAATATGGCGGAACCAAAGCCGGCAATATGGCCTGTTTTTATGCCGGCAGCTGCTACATCAAACTGAATGAAAACGAGAAAGCCCTTAAGTACCTCAAAAAATTCAGCAGTTCTTCAAAGCCGGTACAGGCCAGCGCCTATAAACTGATGGCAGATGCCTATGCTGATCTTGGAAAAAACAAAGATGCCTTTGAATACTATGAAAAAGCAGCGAGGCATTTTGAAAAGGATGAAACCTTTTCGGCAGACTGCCTGCTGATGGCTGCTTACCTGGCGCAAAAAAACCTGAACGATACTAAAAAGGCAACGAAACTGTATCAGGAATTAAAACAAAAATACCCCCGCAGCCAGCAAAGTATGGATGCCGATAAATACCTGGCACAAATGGGGGTGTACAGCACAGAATAATGAATTATGGCCGGGGTATCAAACAGTAAATTATTCGACAACAGTACAGGCATCCTGAAAAAAGATGCCTGTATCGTTTTAGTGAAAACGGAATGGAATACCGCAATTGTTGATGAACTGGAGAAGGGCTGCTTAAATGTTTTGCATCAGCATAAAGTAAAAAAAGTTGTTACTATAACCGTCCCGGGTGCTTTTGAAATACCCTTTGCCATAAAAAATTATTGGAGTAAGGCGACAAAGAAAAAAAGACCTGATGCCTTTATTGCATTGGGCTGTGTGATAAAAGGGGATACTCCCCATTTTGAATATGTATGCAGGGCTGTAACAGATGGAGTGCTTCAGCTGAACCTTTTGATGCCCGTGCCAACAATCTTTGGCATACTGACGGTTGACAATGAGGAGCAGGCCAGAGAAAGAATTGGCGGGAAACATGGACACAAAGGAGAAGAAGCAGGCATTACTGCTTTGAAGATGATTGTTTTGACTGAACAACAAAAAAATAAGATAAAAGAGTCTTGAATGTTCAGCTTTTCATACCATGTTTTGTTGACCAGCTGTTTCCTGCCACGGCTTTCAATACAGTGAAAGTTTTGGAAAAAGCCGGTTGCACTGTTTCCTATAATACAAATCAAACCTGCTGCGGCCAGCCCGCTTTTAATGCAGGTTTTTGGGATGAGGCAAAATCTGTTTGCATCAAGTTCCTGAAAGATTTTACCGGCAATGAATACATTGTTTCACCCAGCGCCAGTTGTGCAGGCTTTGTCAGAAACTATTATTCCAAATTATTTGACAATTCATCACTGCATCATGAAGTACAGGATATTGGTAAACGGGTTTATGAACTCACGGATTTCCTGGTGAATGTGCTGCAGATTGAAAATTTTGGCGCTGCACTTAACGGCACGGCCGCTTACCATGACAGCTGCGCCGGCCTGCGGGAATGTAAAATTAAAACAGAACCCCGGAAATTATTATCCCATGTAAGGGGTTTGAAGCTGGTTGAAATGAATGAGGCGGAAACCTGCTGTGGTTTTGGCGGTACATTCGCCGTAAAGTTTGAGGCCATTTCCATTGCCATGGGTGAACAAAAAGCAGAGAATGCCCTTGCTACCGGCGCTGATTACCTGATTTCAACAGACCTTTCCTGCCTGATGCATTTGCAGGGTTATATCAATCACAAAGGATACAGGCTAAAAACCCTGCATATTGCCGATGTGCTGGCCTCCGGATGGTAATCAGGCAATAAAAAAGCCGGTATCCAGCTGAGCATACCGGCCGTTCGCCCCTCACACATCGGAACATGGTTCACTCTGGCAGAGACTTTATGCTGAAGGAAACGGATGTTATCGTTAAGAACGAAAAAAGAAGAGCCAAGGTTGATTTTGTGATAAAAACATGATCACCCGTTTTAGTTACAGATACGCTACTTGTGTAAAGCCGGATTATTAAAAACAAATTATTTTTATGGAAACATTGTAAAATGGCTTACTGGCTGGTAAAATCTGAACCGTCCGCCTATAGCTGGGACGACCTGGTAAAAGAAAAACAAACCTGCTGGAGCGGCGTTCGCAATTATGCTGCAAGAGGTCACCTCAGGAATATGAAAAAAGGAGATGAAGTATTTTTCTATCACAGCAACGAAGGAACCGATATTGTCGGCATCGCCAAAATAGTAAAGGAAGCTTACCAGGACCCCACCACCGATGATGACCGCCGGGTAGCGGTTGATCTATCACCAGTGAAGAGATTAAAAAAGCCCGTTACGTTAGAGATTTTAAAAAAGGATAAGCGACTCGCTAATATGGCATTGATCAGGATTGGCCGCCTTTCATGCCAACCTGTAACAGGCGCAGAATGGGAAGTTGTGTTGGAACTCGCCGGTGAGAAATAGTTGCATTCTGATTACCTCATCAGGAAAGCTTTTATTAGCAGAGAAAATATTGTTTAGCGATGAAACAGGAGATCATACATATTGCATTGGTAGTGAAAGATTATGACGAGGCGATAAACTTCTATACGAAAAAATTACATTTTACGGTTTTGGAAGATACATACCAGCCAGAGCAGGATAAACGATGGGTAGTAATAGCTCCTCCGAATTCAAGAGGTACCACCCTCTTATTAGCTAAAGTTTCCAAACCAATACAAGAAGAATTTATTGGCAACCAATCCGGCGGGAGGGTCTTTTTATTTTTAAATACGGATGATTTTTGGAGGGATTATAATAATATGGTATCAAAGGGTATTGAGTTTGTTCGGGAGCCAAAGGAAGCGGAATATGGATGGGTGGCTGTCTTTAAGGATCTGTATGGAAACTTATGGGATTTGCTTCAATTAAACAATAACCACCCAATTGCAAACAGAATCACATAATTCGCTGGTAAAATATCTAATTAATTATGTTTTGTGATACCCGGTCTTTATTATCCTGTTATTTCCTTTAACAATTACTGAGGGTTACTTTTTCTGGTTATGCAGTATCAATTACTGATTCACCCAGTTAACCTTAAAAAGTATAGCCATGAAAAAAATTTTCATCGGGTTGCTCATAGCAGCGGCCGGAGCAGGAGTTTATTTCTTTCTCCTTAAAAAGAAAAAAGATAAACCTGAAGCCGGTAATGTTAATAAAGAATTGATTATTGGTAAATGGAAATCCGAATCTTACGAGCCGGTCAAAGATTCTGCACAGTCAACCCTTCTCTATGAGTTTCAGAAAGACGGTATTGCTTATCGCTCCCTGAATGATACTGCAAAGGCAGATACCCTTCATTATTCCTGGAAGGAATCAGCGGAGCTCTTCCTGAAAAAAAATGCAGCCGACTCCTCCGGAATATCACTTAAAGTGAATAAACTTACAGCGGACAGCCTGCAGGTACTGGGTAGTGACAGCATAAGCATTTTGTTCACCCGGATGAAGTAATGTATAATCCCGTTTTGTAATGAAACGGGATTGTTTTTATGCAAAACTCCCAGATAAGCATCTGTATTCAGTAACGTTTAAAAAAATAGCCATGAAAATCAAAATCGCTGTAATGGCAGCGCTGCTGCTGTGTAATATTATTGCCTGTGATACAAAACCCGGCACTTCCTCCAAACAAAAAAACGGTGAAGTATATGAATTAAAAACCGAAACGTATGATTCGCAAAGCAAGCCGGCGCCACCGCCTTCCGTTCAGGAGGTACAATTCACCTCCCCAGAAATAAAACCGGACGAAGAAGTAAAGGATGGCAAAGCCGACGAAGGAATGCTGAATACTGAAGATTATGACAATATTGTAGAGAACAAATTCCTCGCAGTTACTCAGAACCCCTTATCCACTTTTTCCATTGATGTTGACGAAGCGGCCTATAGTAATGTAAGGCGTTACCTGCAAAACGGTTCCATTCCTCCGGCAGGTGCTGTACGGATAGAGGAAATGATCAACTATTTTGACTATGTATACCCCAAACCGCAAAACGGGGAACCATTTACGGTTAACACTGAGATATCCGAATGCCCATGGAACCCGCAGCATAAACTGGTGCACATCGGTTTACAGGGAAAAGAAATACCGGCAGATAACCTGCCGCCCTCCAACATGGTTTTTCTTGTAGATGTGTCCGGATCTATGGATGAACCCAATAAGCTACCACTGGTTCAGGCTTCTATGAATATGCTGGTAGACCAGCTAAGGGAAAATGATAAAGTGGCAATTGTTGTATATGCCGGAAATGCCGGGCTGGTACTTCCTTCCACAAGCGGAAGCAATAAAATAAAGATCAAAGAGGCAATAGATAATCTTGAAGCCGGCGGTTCAACAGCAGGAGGCGAAGGAATCATACTGGCTTACAAAACAGCAAGGGAAAATTTTATACAGGGCGGTAACAACCGGATCATACTCGCCACTGACGGTGATTTTAATGTAGGCATCAGCAGTGATGATGAACTGGTTCGCCTGATAGAAAAAGAAAGAAAAAGCGGGGTGTTTCTTTCTGTACTTGGGTACGGAATGGGCAACTATAAAGACAACAAGATGCAGCAACTGGCCGATAAAGGGAACGGCAATCACTCCTATATTGATAATATCAATGAAGCCAGAAAAGTACTGGTGAACGAATTTGGCAGCACACTCTTTACCATAGCAAAAGATGTGAAAATCCAGATTGAGTTCAACCCCGCGAAAGTTCAGGCATACCGGCTGATTGGTTACGAGAACAGGATGCTGGCCGCAGAGGATTTCAATGATGATACCAAAGATGCCGGTGAACTGGGAAGCGGTCACACAGTAACAGCACTCTATGAAATTATTCCCGTTGGAGTCAAAGACGATTTCTCCAAATCAGTTGACCCGCTCAAATACCAGGGCAACGACAGAAAAATAGTGAGCAACTCCGGTGAAATAATGACCATCAAACTTCGTTATAAAAAACCGGATGAAGAAGTGAGCAAACTGATTACACATGCTGTAATGGATGCACACATCCCCATTGCCGGCACATCCGATAATTTCCGTTTTTCTGCAGCCGTAGCTGAATTTGGTTTGCTGCTGCGGCATTCAGAGTACCGGCAGCAGGGCAGTTACAACCAGGTCATCAGCCTTGCCAAATCGGCCAAAGGCGCTGATGAGGAAGGCTACAGGGCCGAATTTATACGGCTGGTGCAGGCAGCCACATCATTAGCGAAAAATTAATTACATACTCCGTACCATATAAAGCCGCCTGTTTTGCTCGGGCGGCTTTGTTGTTTACATTTGATTAATGATAAGAAAATATTTTTCTCCCCCTCCATCGGAGGGGGGAGGGGAGAGGCCGAAATTAGTGGTGTTATCAGGCGCCGGCATCAGCGCCGAAAGCGGATTAAAAACATTCCGCGACAGTGATGGCCTGTGGGAGGGATATGATGTAACCGAAGTGGCCACGCCAAAAGCATGGAGAAAAAATCCAGAACTGGTGCTGCAGTTTTATAATGAAAGAAGAAAAAATGTGGCCGACGCCAAACCCAATGCGGCGCATTATGGCTTTGCCCAACTGGAAAACCACTTTGATGTAACCATCATAACCCAGAATATTGATGACCTGCATGAAAGGGGAGGATCATCCCGGGTGCTGCACCTGCACGGGGAAATTTTTAAAATGCGGAGTGAAAAGGATGAAAGCCTTATCAGCGAAATCAGGGGAGACATTAAACTGGGTGACCTTGCCGAAGATGGCTTCCAGTTCCGTCCGCATATCGTTTGGTTTGAGGAACCGGTACCCAAAATAGAAGAAGCCATTCCCGTAGTAAATACTGCTGATATTTTCGTGGTGGTCGGCACCTCATTGGTTGTGTATCCTGCCGCCGGACTAGTAAATTATACTCAACCGGGTATTCCGGTATATCTGATCGACAGGAAAATACCCTACATATCTTCTTCTTCAAACCTGACGCTGATTGAAAAACCTGCTACCGAAGGGGTAAAGGAATTAATACAGTTGCTCAAAGCACTGTAACCATCTCCTGAAATTTAATTTGATGGTTTTCCAGTTCCTTTAATACAGGTTCATAAATCTCTTTTGAAACCGGTATATGCAGTCCTGTCAGCCTGATTTTTCCGTTTAAAATCAATTTGGCGGCAATACCCAGCGGAAGCCCCACAGTTTTGGCCATCGCCGTCCGTAAACTGTTTTCCCCCTTCACCACCAATGAACTTCTGACCTCTGATTTCTGATTTCCGGTTTCGTATCCGATTTCATGCAGCATAACGATCATATCCCTATCATAAGGACGCAGGGTAAGTTTTTTTTCAACTGCAAACTGTAATAAATCAGCGGGGCTGCACCGCCCTTTGTTCACCATCGTTTCATCATCATCCAGACCTAAAAAGAAAAGTTGTTTGAGGGTAAGATTGGCCTCATGCATTTTATGGGCCAGGTAACCCGCCGCCCTGTTTTTTACTTCGTCAATTTCTATTTCACTGATATTGCCCTGTTCATCGGCTGCCATAAATGATTCTGGCAGTTTTTCACCTTCTTCCTGGGCCTCATTTTCCGCCTCCACCAGTTTCATCAGGTTTTCCAGCATGCCTTTGGTTTCCTCAAAACGTTCAGAAAGCTTTTGGTTCAGCCATTCGCCAAAACCGTTTTTGTCCATGTGTTCTTTAAACAGCTGCTGCAGTGTTTTTCCATCGGTTTCATATTGGGGTGTTTCATCCGTCAGTTTCAGGTCAATGATATTTTTCCATCCGTACATAAAATCAGGATGTCGGAGCGTGGTGCGGATAAAAGTTTTTGCCTCATTCAAGTGATAAAGGGTTCTGTAGCTGAGCGAATCCCGGTTGGCATACCAGCTCAGGTAACCCAGGCCGGGAATCTCAACCATTCTCTCTCCTGAAAACAATTCATCATAACGGAGTCTTTTTTCTTCACCATTTTCAAGAAAATGAGCACCGGCTTTTCCGGCCATGATGATGTTACGGGGGTTCCAGCTTATTTTATAATGCCAGGGATTATCATCGCTTTCAGGGGCCACCAGCCCGCCGCAATGCGATATAAACGAAGTTATTTTCCCGCCCTTTTCCTGGATGGAGTCAAGCAGCTGCATGGCGCTCATGTGATCAATGCCGGGATCCAGACCCATTTCGCAGAGAAATAAAAGTTTGTTCTTCTCTATTTCAGGCTTTAGCCGGCTGATATCATCGTCCGCATATGAAGCAGTAAGAAGATTTTTACGATGCCTGATACAATCTTTTGCAACCAGGATATGCAGAGACGGCGGCAGCAATGAGATCATGATATCGGCTTTGCGGATATACCTGGCCCTTTCATTATCATCTTTAATGTCAAATGAAACGGCCATGGCCCGCTGCGAATGGCCCACTTTTGATTCGGCCAGTTTCAGGTCGGCATCTGCAACAATGATCGTCCAGTTCTCTGCAACGGCATGTTCCATCAAATAATCAATCAGCACAGTAGCTGACTTTCCTGCGCCAAAAAGCAAAATCGTCTTCATGCCAAATCCTGTTGGTAAAGCGGAAAATTAGTATGAAAAAGCCAGAAATTTCCCGGAATTAACGAAGATAAACTACGTCGGAGCAGGTGCCGGAAAACATTCCGGTCCGTTATGGCTGTTTTGATTCAATTCTTACCACCCGGCAGATCACTTTTACGCCACGGTTGCTTTTGGGAACAGAAAGGGTTTGTGAACCATGGGGCGGTACATTGTAAAAATGCAGGTTTTCAGTCTTCAGCGGTTCATCCGCCGGTTTAAGATAGCGCAACTCCACCGTCACATCTTCAAGTATATACCTTGAGTCATTTTTTACAGTGAGCTGAAGATTTCGGATGCCTCCGAAAGAACCCACTTCGTAATCATTGGTGGCTACAGATACCAGTGAAGAAATATCCACTTCAGGAACCGGTTCGGGGACAGCGGCGGCTTCCTTTGCCTGGGCAGCCCTTTCATCCCGCTTTGAAACAGTTGTTACAGTAACAGGAAAAGGTTCAGCGATAACTGGTTTTTTTGACGTTGCTTTTTTTTCGGCTGCAGGAGTTGATTCAACCAGAGCTTGTATTTTTTCTGCAGGTTCTTCCCTGATCATACCAACAGAAATTTCATGGTCATTCTCAGGTAAAGCTGCCACTTCGGGTTTGTCAGAAAAGTTTTCGGGTCCGGGCCGCTTAGGCCTGGCCACAACCTCCTTTTCAGCCGCAGTTTTGTAAGTGTTTTTTCCCTTTTTGCTTTTGCTGATAAATACTCCGGCAAGGAGGCCTGTAAGAAGAAATGCGGCATAGGGAGCTGCTTTTTTAACAGGCGACGGTATATATACAAAGAACTGCTTTCTTTTTTGCACTCGTTCCAGGTTTTTCAGGTAAATCTCTTTAATCTCATCCAAAGGATTTGAATACCGTGTTTCGGGCCCCTCCGGTATTTTTTCTTCCGTTAATTCAAAAGTCCTGAAAGCAGGCTTCTCAACTTTCTTAAATAGCTGTGTATTGGGTTTTACCTGCTTTTTGGCGGCATTGTTTTCCGAAACCGATTCAACCATGTTTTTCAATTCCTTTATCTCTCCCGGCTTCTGCCAGCACACACTCTGGCCTTCTACCCAGAAAAGGTCATCCGGGTGTATTTCAAGTGTCTTCAGGTCATCGAGGCTGAAAGGACCGCTTTCCTTGTTCTTTCGGAGCAGGATATAGGTAGTCATGGCGGCGGGTTATTGTGTTTTTTAAACGAAAAATACATGCCGTTTACTGTCAAAAGCTTGTTATATCTCCTCTTTGCCAATAATCAAAAAATTAATCCCCATACCTGAAAAAATAGCTTCAAAAAATGACCGGTTTTATCAGGTTTTCAGCCCTGTAAAAGTTAGATTTGCAGGCCCGGAAAAAGGCCCTGTCAGAGACCTTTTTCAGCCTTTAAAATCAATCTAAAGGAATAAGAAAAAATAGCGATGGAAGAGCAGTTTGATCCACAGGAGACCAACGACAGCAACCGTATCATTCCCGTGAATATTGAGGAGCAGATGAAGACCGCTTACATTGATTATTCAATGTCGGTGATCGTTGGCCGTGCCCTGCCTGATGTGAGGGACGGTTTGAAGCCGGTTCACCGCCGGATCCTTTTTGCCATGGATAACCTGGGCCTGCGGCATAACAGGCCGTTTAAGAAATCAGCCACCATCGTCGGGGAAGTGCTGGGTAAATATCATCCGCATGGCGATACAGCGGTATATGATGCCCTTGTTCGTATGGCACAGGAATGGAACATGCGGTATGAACTGATAGACAAACAGGGAAATTTCGGCAATCAGGATGGTGACGGGCCGGCGGCCATGCGATATACGGAGGCCCGGCTAAAGCAGCTTGCTGAATTTATGCTCGAAGATATTGAGAAGGATACGGTGGAAATGCAGCTGAATTTTGACGATTCACTGCAGGAACCAACTGTATTGCCCACCCGGATACCCCAACTGCTGGTGAATGGCTCCAGCGGCATTGCCGTGGGCATGGCCACCAACATGATGCCCCATAACTTATCTGAAGTAATTGACGGCTGTGTGGCCTTTATTGATAACCGGAATATAAGTGTTGACGGGTTGATGCAGTATATACCGGCACCTGATTTCCCCACCGGGGGAATTATTTACGGTATGGAAGGCGTAAAAGCCGCTATGCACCTTGGCCGCGGCAGGGTAGTGGTAAGAGGGAAACTTACCGTGGAGGCAAAAGCCAACGGCAAAGAACAGATCATCATTACCGAAGTGCCCTACCAGGTAAACCGGGATGCACTCACCAACCGCATTGGTGAACTGGTGAATGAAAAAGTGATTGAAGGCATTGCCCATGTAAATAATGAGTCGAACAAAAAAGAAGGAACCCGCCTGGTAATTGACCTGAAACGGGATGCCATAGCCAATGTCATCATAAATCAGCTATATAAACTCACCGATCTGCAAACCTCTTATGGCATCAATAATGTTGCCATTGCAAAAGGCCGGCCCAAAACACTTAACCTGAAAGAACTGATCAGCGAGTTTGTTGATTTCAGGCATGAAGTGGTGGTGCGCCGTGCCAGATATGAACTGGCTGAGGCTGAAAAGAAGGCGCATATCTTAAGGGGATACCTGATTGCACTGGATCACCTGGATGAAGTGATTGCTCTTATCCGCAGTTCTGCAACTCCTGATACAGCTAAAGACAAACTGGTCAACGCAGGTTGGGGACTGGATGAAGTGCAGGCAAAAGCTATCCTGGAACTTCGTTTGCAACGGCTCACAGGAATGGAAAGGGATAAGATAAAGGAAGAGTTTGATGAACTGATGAAGCTGATTGCTCACTTGAATGAACTGCTGTCAAACGAAGGAATGCGGTTCGATCTGATCAAAAAAGAACTGCTGGAAATAAAGGAGAAATTCGGAGATGTCCGTAAAACTGAAATCACCTACCTGGATGATGAAGTAAAGATCAAAGACCTGATCAAGGAAGAAGATGTGGTCATCACCATTTCGCACCTTGGTTATATCAAACGTACACCTGCCGATGAATACCGGGCGCAAAGAAGAGGGGGCAGGGGAGTGATGGGCGGCCGCACCCGGGAAGAAGATTATATTGAACACCTGTTTGTAGCCTCTACCCACCACACCATGCTTATCTTTACGGAAAAGGGGAGGTGCTACTGGCTGAACATCTGGGAAATACCGGAAGGGGAGAAAACCGGCAAAGGCAGGGCCATTCAAAACCTGATACAGTTGCCGCCGGATGATAAGGTGAAAACCATTATTGATGTAAAGGACCTGAAGGATGAAACATTTGTAAGCAGCCACAACATTGTGCTGTGCACCCGGAAAGGCATTATCAAAAAAACGGCGCTGGAAGATTTCAGCCGGCCAAGGCAAACCGGTATCAATGCCATCACCATTGTAGAGGGTGATGAATTGCTGGATGCAAAACTCACTGACGGCAACAGCGAGATCATGATGGCCGTAAAAAGAGGAAGGGCCATCCGTTTTTCTGAAGAAAAAGTAAGGGCCACCGGCCGCGGGGCCATCGGCGTGGCAGGTATTGAAGCAGACGAACCCGGTGATGAAGTGGTGGGCATGATCTGTGTAAACCCGGAAGAAAAATCATCCAGAACTGTACTTGTTGTAAGTGAAAAAGGATTTGGAAAAAGAACGCCGATTGATGAATACCGCTTTACCAACCGCGGCGGAAAAGGTGTAAAGACAATCAATGTGACCGAAAAAACCGGCAGCCTGGTGGGTATACTGGATGTGGCCGAAACCGAGGATCTGATGATTACCTGCAAAAGCGGTGTTACCATCCGCATGCCTGTAAGCGGCATCAGTGAGCAGGGCAGGGCCACGCAGGGCGTAAAACTGATCCGCCTTGATGAAGGAGATGAGATAGCCGCCATAACCAACCTGCCGGACCAAAACGGTAATGGTGATATCGTAACCGAATCGGATGAAAATACATCTAACGAAAGTTAAAACATTAAAAAACAGCAAATGAAAAAAATCCTCTTCCTGTTTCCTTTAATTTTTTCAGCCGTCCTGGTCCGGGCACAAAATTACGATGCCATTAAAACCATGCTGACACTTGGCCAGTACCAGAAAGCCAAAGAGGACCTGGATAAAAACATGGGAAATGCAAAATTTACCGGCAAGGCAGATGCCTATATGCTGAAAGCAGCGATCTATGCAGCCCTCTCCATGGATAACGCAAATAAAAATACCGCAGCGGGTTTGCAACTTGCCGGCGATGCCGATGCAGCGCTGAAAAAATACAGGGAAATGGATCCTTCCGGCAAACTGCTCGATGATGCCGTTTATCAGGATGCCCCGATAAATCTTTACTCATTTTATTCTTCCGGGGGTTATAATGATTATTTTGCCAAAAAATGGGAAGACGGATACAGCAAACTGAAAAAAGCGGTGGAATATTCAGACTGGCTGATTTCCAAACAAATCATTACTGCACCCATTGATACCACTGTGCTGATACTGGCCGGCGTTACAGCCGAAAACAGCAAGCATAAAGAAGATGGCGCAAAGTATTACGCCCGGCTGGCAGATGCCAAGATCCCCGGCGATGAGTTTGAAAGCGTTTACCGCTTCCTGGTCAGCTATTATTTCGGAAAAAAGGATATGGCCAATTTTGATAAGTATAAAGACCTTGGACAGAGCCTTTATCCCAAAAGTGAGTATTTCACCTATGACAAAGTGGATTTTGCAGTAGGGCTTGTGGATGGATTTGACGAGAAACTGAAAGCCGTGGAAGAATTGCTGGCTGTTGATCCCAATAATTATAAAGCCAACCAGGTGCTGGGCGAAATCATTTATGACACACTCGACTCGAACAAAGAAGGGGCTGTGCTGCCCGCCAATGCAGCCGAGTTGGAAACAAAAATGGTAAATGCCTTTAAAAAAGCGGCTTCGCTGAAACCTGAATCAGAGTTTCCTTACCTGTTTATGGGCGATCACTTTATTTCAAAAGCCGTAAAGCTGAACGAAGCCCGGTCGGCCCATGCCGCTGATATGAAGACCCGTACCAAACCCGGTCAGCCGAATTCAAAAGAAGATATTTCCAAACGGGAAGCCCTGGACAAGCAATATGGCGAAGCGCTGGAAGCTGCCAGGGAGCCTTATGAAAAAGCATCTGAGATTTTTGCCGCAAGGCAAAATATGCAGTTAAGGGATAAGCAACAGTATAAAAAAGCCTGTAACTACCTGGCTGAAATATTTGCCTTTAAAAAAGCGCAGGCAAAAGGTAAACCCGCCGACCAGGCCAAATATGCAGCAGAGGAGAAGAAGTGGAATGACAGGTACAACTCGATTAAATAGAATCGGGAAACAAAAAAAAGTAATTTCTCCAGAAGGTCACTTTGTGTGACCTTTTTGAGAAATTACCTGCTTAACATAATATAAATTATTGGAAAAGGTTACTGTACTTTGTTTTGGGAAACGGGTTTCCTGAGCGGCAATCAATACAGCATCCTTACCTTTATCGTCTCCTTCACCTGTTTGAGCAGCTGAATTGCATGAGAAGAAAGTGTTTTATCCACATCCAGCACCACATAGCCGATATCCTCATTGGTTTTTAAGTATTGGGCAAGTATGTTGATCTTGTTATTGGAAAGCTGGGTATTCATGGCCGACAAAACTCCCGGAACATTATTATGAATATGAAGAATGCGATGGCCTCCCTCCTGCGGCGGCAAAGCCAGCGCCGGTACCGTATGCGATCCAAAAGTGATTCCTGTTTCCAGGTAATGAAAAAGCTTGGCGCTAACGTCTTCCCCAATATTTTCCTGTGCCTCTTCTGTACTGCCGCCAATGTGCGGAGTCAGTAACACATTGGGACAACCCTGCAAGGGTGTTTGAAACAGATCGCCCTGTTTTTCCGGCTCCCAGGGAAATACATCAATAGCTGCGCCTCCCAAATGGCCATCCATAATAGCATTTCTCAATGCTTCCAGATCAACCACAGAGCCACGGGCATAATTGATGAGAATGGCTCCTTTCTTAAAATACCGCAATGAATTTTTATTGATCAGACTCTTTGTGCCGGAAGTTCCGGGAACATGCAGGGTTACAATATCTGAACGGCCAAGCAGTTCTTTAATGGACTTCACTTTCTCCGCATTGCCCAGCGGCAGTTTTACCGCTTCATCAAAAAAAAGCACTTTCATTCCGAGCGACTCGGCCATTACACTTACCTGGCTTCCGATATTGCCGTAGCCGATAATGCCCATTGTCTTTCCCCGCAGTTCATAACTCCCTTTTGACTCCTTCATCCATATCTTATTATGTGCAGCGTTGTTTTTGTCAGGCACTTTCCTGATGAGCATGATGGATGCGCCGATCACCAACTCGGCCACCGACCGGGTATTGGAATAAGGCGCATTGAAAACCACGATGCCGTTCCGGGTGGCCGCCTTCAGATCTACCTGGTTCACCCCGATGCAAAAGCATCCGATGGCCTGCAGTTTTTTTGCTGCATCCAGAATTTTTTTTGTGATCTGTGTTTTGGAACGGATGCCCAGTATGTGCACATCCTTTATTTCCTCAATAAGCTGCTCTTCCGTTAAAGCCTTGTTGATCTTATCCACTTTTTCATAGCCGTGCCTGTGAAAATTCTTTACGGCCACTTCACTTATATTTTCCACGAACAGTATGCGGATCTTGTCTTTAGGATAACTGGTGGTGCCTGCTTTTGTCATACTGCAAATATAGGTTCGGGCTATTAACAGGCGTATGACAGATGGGGAAAACTAAAGACCCCGCCAGGCTTTACTGCTTCTATTTTTGTTTGCAATAAAACCCGTCTCTTGAAGATTTTTTCACTTTGTTTTTTCATTATTGTTCTGCACATTTCCTGCAATAATTCAGGCGGAGAACATGAGGCTGATGATTCCTTGCAGTACTACCCTCCCACCCCGGCTGTGCTTGACAGAAATGAATTCCGTCACTATTACCGCCGGCTAAATGAATTTCTGGATACAGCATTATTGAACAAAGGATTCAACGGCGGCATCCTGGTTGCCAAAAACGGTGCAGTGATTTATGAAAAATACCAGGGCCTAATTCATTTAGGGAAAAAAGACCTGCCTGCCGCCTACCTGTCCGGTAGGCAGGGACAGGCAGACTCACTGACCGCAGCCACTCCGCTGCATATTGCCTCTGCCACCAAAACCTTTACTGCGGCAGCTATCCTGCGATTGATCCAGGAAAATAAACTTCCCCTTACCGATACGCTGAATAAGTTCTTCCCCGGCTTTCCTTATGCAGGCATCACCATTCAGATGCTGCTTTGCCATGGCAGCGGGCTGCCCAACTATCTTTATTTTATGAGCAACGAAAAATGGGATAAAGGCCCGGATGGAAAACGGAACCGAAAGTTTGCCAGTAATAAAGATGTATTGACAATGCTGATGAAGAAAAAACCGGATGCAACCGGCAAACCCGGCGCCCGGTTTAATTATTGCAACACCAATTATGTGCTGCTGGCACTCCTCATTGAACAGGTAACCGGCAAACCTTACCCCGAGTATATGCGGCAAAATTGGTTTGCACCCCTGCAGATGAATAACAGTTTTGTTTTTACATTAAAAGATACGCTGACGGCCACACCTTCTTTTACACCCTCCGGTACATACTGGGGATACGATTTCCTTGATGCTACCTACGGCGACAAGAATATTTATTCCACTCCACTGGACATGCTGAAGTGGGACAAGGCGCTTTACACCGGCCAGATACTCCGTCCTTCTTTGCTTGATTCTGCTTTCAGCCCTTATAGTTTTGAAAAGCAATCAGTGCATAACTACGGTCTGGGCTGGCGCCTTCAATTATTACCTAATGGTAAAAAAGTGATTTATCATTTCGGCAAATGGCATGGTTTCAATGCTGCCTTTGCCAGGCTAACCGATGAAAAAGCCACCATTATCATCCTTGGCAATAAGTTTACCCGGAATATTTATAATGCGGCACATCTCTGTTATGATATTTTCGGCGATTACCGGCAGCGGCAGGTGCCGGATGCAGATGAAATTGACAGCGTAAAAACAACCCTCCTCCCCCGCCCGGAAAAGAAGCATATCAAAAAAAGGAAAGGCTGAATCATTTTATTTCTGCTGATTCTTTCTCAACTTTATGCAGTAATGAAAATCTTATCCGCCGCTGAAATCCGGGAATGGGACCAGTACACTATCCGGCATGAACCCATCACATCAGTTGACCTGATGGAAAGGGCTGCCACTGCCTGTGTAAAATGGCTAATTGAAAATTATCCCGATGCAGAATCTTTTGGCATCTTCTGCGGCAAGGGTAAAAATGGCGGCGACGGCCTGGCCATTGCCCGGATGCTGCTGGAACACAATTATAAAGTAACCGTTCACATTCTCGAGTTCGGTCATAAGGGCGCCGATGAGTTTCAGGCCAACCTTGAAAAACTTCATAAACTGCCGGAAGCGGATATCCATTTCGTACAGTCAGAGGAAAATCTGCATCCCGTTCCGGAAGGTCAAATTATTGTTGACGCACTTTTCGGTTCGGGGCTTAACAGGGCCCTGGAAGGTGTTACGGCACAACTGGTGCGGCATATTAATAATTCCGGCTGTGAAATTGTATCAGTTGATATCCCCGGCGGGTTGTTCACAGACAGGTCATCAAACGGGGCGCTGGCGGTGCGGGCCACCCATACGCTCAGTTTCCAGTGTTTCAAGCCTGCCTTCCTTTTCGCAGAGAACAAAGAGACCGTTGGTGAAATTCATATCCTCGATATAGGTCTTCATCCTGATTATTATAAAAACCTGCAGGTACCCTTTGAACTGACAGATGAAGAAATCATCCGTTCCATTTATAAACCCAGAAACCGTTTCAGTCATAAGGGAAATTTTGGGCATGCGCTGCTGGTAGCTGGCAGCTATGGTAAAATGGGTGCTGCTGTGCTGGCTGCAAATGCCTGCTTGCACAGCGGGGTGGGTTTGCTTACCTGTCATATTCCCAAATGCGGTTATGAAATTCTGCAGACAGCCATTCCCGAAGCGATGGTGATGACAGATTTCAATTCCTCCTTCATCACAAAAGTTGAAGATAATCTTTCAAAATATGATACAATTGGTATCGGTCCCGGGATTGGCACGGCATCTGAAACAAAAATGATGCTGCGTGAAATTTTTGATACTTACAGGAATCCGTTAGTACTGGATGCTGATGCATTGAATATTCTTGCCGCACAAAAGGATTTGTTTCAATTGGTGCCGGCGGGCTCCATTCTTACTCCCCACCCGAAGGAGTTTGAACGGCTTTTCGGGGAATCATCCAATGACTTTGAAAGAATACCCGTTGCCCTGCAAAAAGCAAGGGAATTAAACTGTATCATCATTCTTAAAGGCCACCACAGTTTTATTGCTACCACCGCTGGCCAGGGTTTCTTCAACTCAACCGGTAATGCCGGTATGGCCACGGGGGGCAGTGGCGATATACTGACCGGAATTTTAACCGGCTTGTTGGCTCAGGGTTATAGCTCCGTTGAGGCTGCTATTCTGGGTGTTTATCTGCACGGGCTGGCCGGCGATTTGGCTGCAAAAGAATTTTCAATGGAAGGTATGGTAGCAGGAGATATTATTGCAGGATTAGGAAGGGCTTTTCAGCAATTACAAGGCTGAAAAAATCAGCGGCATACCCCCTTTAACTCACATACAATCAATGCTTTGAAGCATCTTATCCCTCATTTCCGGTTTAGGATTTAGCGTTTACAAATTCGACTCCTTCCCCCTATCTTTGCCGCCTTCGACCGCCGAAGTCCCGAAGGCTTTCGGGACGAAGGCGGTCTTTGATTAATTCTGGTTAAGAATCAACTCTTATGGACAAATTGATCTATCTCGTTCCCGTCATGGGCCTGCTTGGATTACTCTATACCCTTTTGAAGTTCAACTGGGTGGCAAAACAGGATCCGGGCAACGAAAGAATGAAAGACATCAGCAACCACATTGCCGAAGGGGCTATGGCTTTTTTAAGAGCCGAATGGAAAATACTTGGCTACTTTGTGGTGATCGTTGGTATCTTACTTGCGGTGATGGCTTCCACCAATCCCCACTCTCACTGGCTTATTGCAGGTGCTTTTGTTATCGGGGCTGTTTGTAGCGCCACAGCCGGTTATATCGGGATGAAAGTGGCCACCAGGGCCAATGTAAGAACGGCCAATGCAGCCCGTACCAGTTTAAGCAAGGCATTAAATGTTTCTTTTACCGGCGGCTCTGTAATGGGTCTTGGTGTGGCAGGTCTTGCTGTGCTGGGCCTGGGTGGTTTGTTCATTGTTTTTCGTCAAATTTTTGCAGCCGGCGCTCCGGTTGATTCAAAAGAAATGCTGATGGCAATTGAAGTGCTCACAGGTTTCTCACTGGGCGCTGAATCCATTGCCTTATTTGCCCGTGTAGGTGGCGGTATTTATACCAAGGCTGCCGATGTGGGCGCTGACCTGGTAGGAAAAGTGGAAGCAGGTATTCCGGAAGATGATCCAAGGAATCCCGCCACCATTGCAGATAATGTAGGCGATAATGTGGGCGATGTTGCCGGTATGGGCGCCGACCTTTTTGGTTCCTATGTTGCCACAGTACTGGCAACAATGGTACTGGGACAGGAAACAAAATCTCTGGATGAATTTGGCGGCCTTGCTCCAATCCTTTTGCCAATGCTGATTGCGGGTATAGGAATAATTTTCTCTATTGCAGGAACATGGTTTGTTCGTGTTAGCGATAATGCAGGTATTAATACTGATAATGTGCAGAAAGCCCTGAACATGGGCAACTGGGGTTCAATAATATTAACTGCCCTTGCTTCGATAGGTCTTGTTTATTTTGTTTTGCCTGAAACAATGGTGCTTCGTGGTCATGAGTTCACAAAATGGGGTGTGCTCGGCGCTATTGGTGTCGGGCTTGTGGTAGGTACTTTAATGAGTATTATCACCGAGTATTACACCGCCATGGGCAAGCGTCCGGTTAAATCAATCATACGTCAGTCATCCACTGGTCATGCCACCAACGTAATTGGCGGTTTGGCGGTGGGAATGGAATCAACATTCCTGCCCATACTGGTTCTTGCAGGCGGTATCTGGGGTTCGTATGAATGTGCAGGTTTATATGGTGTGGCCATTGCCGCTGCAGGCATGATGGCAACAACAGCTATGCAGTTAGCCATTGATGCCTTTGGCCCTATTGCTGATAATGCAGGCGGCATTGCCGAAATGAGCGAATTGCCAAAAGATGTAAGGGAAAAAACAGATGTACTGGATGCAGTGGGTAATACAACTGCAGCTACAGGAAAAGGCTTTGCCATTGCCTCGGCTGCCTTAACTGCACTGGCGCTGTTTGCCGCTTTTGTGGGAGTGGCCATGCCGGATAATCAGCATATTGATATTTATAAAGCCGAAGTGCTTGCTTCATTATTTGTAGGTGGTATGATTCCGCTTATATTCTCATCGCTGGCAATCCGTGCCGTAGGCCAGGCTGCCATGAGTATGGTGGAAGAAGTTCGCCGCCAGTTCCGCACTATACCCGGAATTATGGAAGGCACAGGTACACCGGAATATGATAAATGTGTGGCTATTTCCACCAGTGCGTCTATTAAGAAAATGTTGCTGCCCGGCGCCATCACTATTATCTCACCGCTGGTGATTGGTTTCCTGTTGGGACCTGAATCGTTAGGAGGTTTTCTTGCCGGGGCAACAGTTAGCGGGGTGCTGATGGGCATGTTCCAGAATAATGCCGGCGGCGCCTGGGATAATGCCAAGAAATCATTTGAAAAAGGCGCTGAGATAAATGGGGAAATGTTCTACAAGAAATCGGAGCCGCATAAAGCATCTGTAACCGGAGATACAGTAGGTGACCCTTTCAAGGATACTTCCGGCCCCTCGATGAACATCCTTATTAAACTGATGTCAATCGTTTCCCTGGTTATTGCCCCTACCCTTGCACAAATTGAAGCAAAACAAAATAAAGCCTCTCACAGCACCCAAATAACCGTAACGGCTGACAACAATGCTGAAAACGAACTGGTAAAAGCGTTGCGGGCCGACGGGCTGATTGAGGGAGCCAATTACAGCATTGAACTGAGTGGCGACTCTTTATTGATCAATGAGAAGCTGCAGCCTGCTGAAGTATTGGAAAAATACCGTAATCTTGTGCAGGGACAAACCAAACTGAAATTAGTCAGCAAAGAAGATATTAAACAGGAGTAAGCCACCTCAAAAGCTTAATCAGAACCATTACATCAAATCCTGCTGTGTCTACAGCGGGATTTGTTTTTTTATACCACTCCTTCCCATAATTCTTTAAATTTGAATGATGAAAACCGGTTTTCGATTCATAAGTGCCCTCATTCTTTTATCAGCTATTTCATCTTCAGTCATAGCACAAATTGACCCGGTAGCTACCGGGTGCAAGGAAGCGGATGATATTGCCCGGATGGAAAGGCTGGGTCATGAACGGATTACGGAAAGAGGGGGAGCCACACAGGCTTCGGCCAACTTTGATGTAAAATATTACCGCTGCGAATGGGAAGTGAACCCGGCCATCCGGTATATTACCGGCAAAGTAACCGTGTATTACCTGATGACCGCAGCTTCCAGTTCTGTTTCTCTCGACCTGATGAATGGCCTTATAGTTGACAGTGTTAAACAACGAAGCAATACTCTTTCTATACTACATACTTCGAATCTTTTACAGGTGAATTTTCCCGCTTCTGTTAATGCGGGGGTGATGGACTCCATCAGTATTTATTACCGGGGCATACCTCCCAATACCGGGTTTGGTTCTTTCGTTCTCAGCACTCATGCCGGTATACCTGTTATGTGGACGCTGAGTGAACCTTACGGCAGCCGTGACTGGTGGCCATGCAAAAACGGGCTGGATGATAAAGCCGATTCAATTGATATTTTTATAACCAACCCCGTTGCCTACAAAGCAGCTTCCAACGGATTGCTTCAGAGTGAAACGCTAACTGCCGGCGGTACAAAAAGAACGGCCTGGTGGAAACACCGCTACCCTATCACCAGCTATCTTGTATGTTTTGCTGTTACCAACTATACAGTTTTCAACAACTCTGTTCAGTTAGGAGCAGTTACACTGCCCATGCAAACCTATTGCTATCCCGAAAGTGTCAATTCATTCCAAACCAATACACCGATGGTGCTGAATGCCCTGCAGCTTTTCCATAATCTTTTTGGAGAGTACCCCTTCATTAAAGAAAAATACGGCCATGTTCAGTTCAGCTGGGGCGGCGGCATGGAGCACCAAACGGCATCTTTTATTGTGAACGCTGGCGAAGGCCTGATGGCGCATGAACTGGCCCATCAATGGTTCGGCGATAAAATAACCTGCGGCAGCTGGGAAGATATCTGGCTTAATGAAGGGTTTGCCACACATCTCACCAGTATTTACATGGAAGCAAAATATCCGTCCACTATCCTTAACAACCGCAGAAATGAGATCAACAGCATCACTTCCCAGCCCGGCGGTTCGGTTTGGGTAAATGATACAAACAGTGTGGGGCGCATCTTTGACGGGCGGCTGAGTTATACTAAAGGTTCGCACTTGCTGTACATGCTGCGCTGGATCATGGGTGATTCGGCATTTTTCAAAGCTATGCGGGACTATCTAACTGACCCCTTGCTGAGCTTCGGGTATGCAAAAACAAGCGACCTGAAAAGACATCTTGAAAAACACGCCGGTAAAGACCTGAGTTATTTTTTTAACCCGTGGTTCAAAGGCCAGGGTTATCCCAGCTACCGGGTGGAATGGACGCCGCTTGGAAGCAGTTATGTAAAAATTAAGATGAGTCAAACCACTTCTCATAACTCTGTTCCCTTTTTTGAACTCCCGGTAGCCCTCCGGTTTCAAAATACTGCACAGCAAAAGACAATAGTGGTTGACAATAAATTTAACGGGGAAATATTTATCCGTTCACTCGGGTTTACGCCAGATACGGTTTTTATTGACCCTGAATACTGGCTTATCAGTAAAAACAATACCAGCCAAAAAAATTCAATCACCGATGGCCCACAAAATGTGGTTCAGGTATTTCCTAACCCCGTTGGAAACCAGTTTTATGTATGGCTGCGAAATTTTACCTCGCCCATGGCTTCGGTAAGTTTATATAATGGTCTGGGCCAGATGGTGTTTTCAAAAAACCTTGCCCTGCAGAGCGGTTCTGAGTTTTTTGAAGTCCCCTCCGGTCACCTGGCTTCCGGAATTTATTACCTGCATGTGAGAACAAACAACGGGATACATGTGACCAGGAAAGTCCTCAGGTAACAAACTTTATCCCGGTTTAACTGTTGCTTAGCCTGATATGTAACTTTTCTATCCTCATCCCGTCTCACCGTTAACCCATGTTAAAAAAACCTAAATAAGGTTACACCCGGTCTGTCTTACGAAAATAATCGTATATTCGGGCATAAATTAAACGATATGTCTGCACCCAAACTGATAAAACCCACTGAAAGCGAACTGGAAATACTCCAGATCCTTTGGGACAAAGGTCTTGCTACCGTAAGGGAAGTGCATGAAGGTTTATCTCGCATTAAGGATGCCGGCTACACCACCACCCTGAAACTGATGCAGATTATGCATGAAAAGGGACTGGTAAAAAGGGATGATTCCATGCGGACCCATGTGTACCAGGCGGCGGTGTCAAGAGAAAAAACCCAAAAGCACCTGTTGTCAAAAATGATAGACAACCTCTTTGGCGGTTCACCCACCCAACTGGTCATTCAGGCGCTGGGCGATGAAAAGCGCAAAGCAAGTCCCGATGAACTGGAAAGGATCCAGGCATTACTCGACAGTCTTAAAAAATAACCATGCTTAACCAGGCCAACTTTCTGCAATCACTCGGTTGGGGTGTGATCAACAGCCTTTGGCAGCTTGCCTTTTTATGGGTGATATACCAGTTGATTACTGCTGTCTTCAAAAAAACAAGACCGGCAGCCAGGGGTGTGTTGAGTGCAGTACTGCTGACAACCGGGTTTGTTTGGTTCATTTATACATTCTTTACAGCCTATACGGGTAATAGCAGCGGTCATAGCAACCCGGTTTTTTTCGGCGGATATGGAAATGAAGATGTCAATCAATGGCTTTCAAAAGTACTGCCCGCAGCCTCACTTGTTTACCTGGTTTTGCTTCTTTTGCCCCTGATGCGTTTTATCCGCAATTACCGTTATGTTCAGGTACTTCGCCAGTATGGTCTATCAAAAATAGATCCTGAGCGGAGGTTGTTTGTTGATATGCTGGCAAAACGGATGGGGATCGGCAGGCCGGTTCATATCTGGTTGTCAGAATGGGTTACTTCGCCCATAACCGTTGGCTGGCTGAAACCGGTTATACTGGTACCTCTTGCCGCCGTCAACCACCTGTCTCCTCAACAAATGGAAGCGGTGCTGTTACATGAACTGGCGCATATCCGGCGCTACGATTATCTGCTAAACCTTATTCTCAATTTCATACGGACTGTTTTGTACTTCAACCCGTTTGCCAGGGCCTTTTTAAAGATAGTGGAAACAGAACGGGAAAAGAGCTGCGATGAAATGGTGCTGCAGTTTCAATATGATGCGCATCAATATGCTTCTGCCCTGCTCACACTTGAAAAAACCAGCCGGGATTTCAAAATCCTGATACTGGGAGCTGCCGGCGCCGGCAAGGATTTACTGCACCGCATTGAAACCATCATGGGTGTTCAGCAAAAGCAAAAAAAATCCTTTCAGCGTTTCACCGGACTCCTGGCCACTCTTTTTTGTATTATTTCTGTAAATGCCATACTTGTACTTGGGAATATTACAGGTAGCCCGGGTATTTCGTATAAAAGCCGGATTGCTGCAACACCAATAACCGCGGTAAACTATAACAGCATCAACCCTGCAACAGAAGAAATGGAGCTTGCCGGGCAAACATTGCTTAACCACCCCGGGCATAGTGCCGGAAGCGGAATAAAAAAGCCCCTGACGCCCAATCCGGTTCCGGTTGCAGATATTGAGGCCAACCCTGATCTTATTCAGGTAAACTTCAATGAAAAGCCTGGAGCAGAACTGGACAAAGAAGAAGAAGCGATCATAAAAGAAGCCATGGAGTCATCCAAAAAAGTGCTGGAAGGCACCCAGTGGAAAATGATTGAAAAAAGCCTTGCCGATGTATTCAGCCGGCAGGAGAAAGAGCAACTGAAAGCAGAACTGAAAAATGAGATGTACAAGTTTGACTGGGAAAGTTGGGAAAATAAACTGCGGCTTGCTTATGATAATGTGAACTGGGAAAAGGTAAGCAACCAGCTGAACAATGCCATTTACAGACTCCGTACAGACAGTGTTATAAAAGTTTATTCTGAAGCATTGGGCCAGATAAGCCTTGCCAGGAAAGAATTGCAGGAACTTTGCATTCCGGGTATACCCGACACCGATATATCATTAAAATCGCTGGCGGAAAAACAACGCCAGTTACAAAAAGAAATCAACAGGCTGAAGGCAGCCCGCCAAAAGAAGATTGTTCATCTTTAAACCTTAGTTCAGTAAGAACGGGGACAGGCTTCACTGTATTTATTCCCCATCAGGAACCCGAATACAATTTCATGCGTACCGTTATTGTAGGGGCTGAGGATATTTCTTTTATCCGAACGGTCATAAGAGTAGCTTACGTTAAAAGTATTGCTCACATTTAATCCAAGCATTCCGGCATACCCGTCCTGATACCGGTAACTGCCCCCCAGCCACAGCAGGTCCCTGAACTGCAGTTTTAAATTCGCCTCCGGCTGAAATTCCCGGATGGAACTGCCTTTGATGTACTTGACCATGATAGAAGGAACAGCATTTATATCATCACTAATTAGAACCCTGTACCCGGCAGTAAGAAACAAGTGGGGTACAAACCTGCCTTTGGTGAGTATGGCCGTGTTGTTATCCACAAAGTCTATCGTTTGCGGTATCACCTGCTGAACAGCAAATCCGGCAAAGTAATCACGGGCATAAAGCCACAAGCCGGCCGACATGGTGGGCCTGATTTTCCTCAGCGCCCTTGTAATATCCGAAGCCGTTGCAGGATCCACATCATTCCCGGTGCCGTTACCGTCAAAATCATGCTTGCTTCTGTCAAGGCTTACAGTAGTAATACCGGCTGAGAAACCACCGGAAAGGTTGGTGGTGGGATTAAGGCCAAGATGATAAGCATAAGAAGCAGTGGCGCTGAAAAAATTAAAACTGCCGGTACGGTCGTTCATCAGTGTCATACCGATACCATGATGCGGTTCGGCAGCCGTGTAATTTTCCCAGTAATATCTTCCCCGCGGGTTTTCGCCGGGTATCCGGAATGAAGTAGATGAAAGACGGTAATCTTTCTTTCCAATGGGGCCATGCACGGAAAGATAGGTAGTCAGGGGCGCCCCGTTAATACCTACCCACTGATCCCTTACTGACATCTTCAGGTCGGTATAATTATCAATACCTGTTATAGCAGGATTGATGATATAGGGATTTACCACATACTGGGTATAATGCGGCTTTTGCTGGGCATTGGCCAGCAGCGCACTGCCAAGTAAGGTTACTACCGTTTGAAAAATCTGTTTCATAAGTTACCTGATTAAATCCACATATCCTGTTAGCGGCGCCCGGCCGTTTCGGGGCGTTACTACATAATAGTAAGTGCCCACCGGTGCGTCTTTCCCGTTAATTTTTCCATCCCATGGCTTCGAATATCCCACAGAGCGAAATACCAGCTGGCCATAGCGGTTCACCACTTCAAGAGTACAGCCCGGATAGCTTTCAAGATACCTTATCACCCAGGTATCATTTACGCCATCACCGTTCGGACTGAAGATATTGGGTATATCGGGTTTCTTCAGCACTTTGACAAACATAGTATCCCAGGCGCTGCAGCCCTTATCGGTTGTTACAGTAAGTCTGAAGTACATATCATCCGGCGGCCGGGCTATCGGCATGGTGATCGTTGAATCATCCAGGTAGCGGCCGGGTGACCAGAAATAAGTTATGGGATAAGATACATTCACCGTAGGGGTAAGCTGCACCTGTCCTCCTTCCAGCATAAATTTCGACGGCCCTGCATTTACCGGGGGATACGGATTTACAGATACTGTTTGGGTAAAGGTGGTGCTTCTGCAATTAAAGCTGTTATAGATATACAGGGTTACATCATAAGTGCCCACTGCTGCATAGGTATAACTGAAAGAGGGAACTGTCCGGGTATTGCCGTCATCCATGTCCCAGACAAGTGATTGCAGGGTGCCGTCCATCGGGTTGCTGGTATTGGTAAAAGTGATGCTGCCGCCGATACATACATCCACTTTGTCCGTGGTAAATGAAGCAAGCGGTTGCGGATGAATGGTGTTCAGTGTAATAGTTGTATCATGCACACAGCCGTCGGCACTGGTAACCTGCAGATTTACACTATATAAGCCAACAGCAGCATAACTGTGTGAAGGATTAACTGCCGTGGATGTATTAACCGGACCGCTGCCCGGGTCGCCAAAATTCCACAGGAAAGTAAGTGAGCTTTGGGCTGCGCCGGGAATCGTCGTTGTATTGTTAAATGTTACATTGGCATTGGGGAGGCAACTGATAGCCGGGAATGTAAAATTAGGTCTTGCCAGCGGTTTTACATCTACCGGTATCACTTTAGGTGTGCTTACACAGCCATTGCTGGTAATAACATTCAGCGTAACATTAAATGTTCCGTAAGTGAGGAACGTATGTGTAAACGGCGCCCCGCTTGTTCTTATCAGCACAGGAGTTCCGTCATTGAAGTTCCATCTCCATTGTATAATAGAACCTTCCGTTGAAACAGAATTATCCGTGAAAGTAGCGGCCTGCCGTTCACACACAGGAGCACTTACACTGTAATCGGCTGTAGGCGGCTGCCATACTTTGATGGTTTGGGTAAGGCTGTCCATACAGCCCATGTTTGATGTGTATTTGTATTTGATGGTGTGTACACCGGGCCCGGCCACTGCAGGGTTAAATAATCCTGTTGGCGATACACCCGGACCGCTGAACACACCGCTGCCGGGCACCCCTCCTATTTCAGATGCTTGTGTTATCTGGTAAGGCGGTGCATCCATGCAAATATTGGGTATGGGTGTAAACTGCACCAATGGCGCAGCATTCACGGTAATGGTCCGCAATGTATCATCCACACATACACCGCCCGAATAAGCCCGGTAACGAATGACAAAGTTGCGGGTAAGCGGCAACTGGAAGTTGGCATAAAGATGTTTGTATACTTTACCGGTAAACGGAGTATTATCAGTATCAAATACAGCAGGGAAATTCACATTGTCCCAGTATATTTCCACTTTGGTAATGGTGCCCGGGAAAACGGTAGATGCTTCCACAATGGCCACTGAATCATTGGCGCAAAGCCCGGTGGGGTTCAGCAGGGTAAACCTGGCTTGCGGGAAACTGCCGTTCACAAATATGGTTTGAACAATCGTATCACGGCAACCGCGGTTGGTTGTAACTATCAGGCGTACATTATAAGGACCGACTGCGGTATAGCTGTGCTGCGGGTGTTGCTGGGTGGATGTGCCGCCATTTCCAAAATCCCAATCCCATGCTGTAATAGTATCCGGTGCAGCCACTGAACTGGTATCGGTAAACTGAGCATAAGTATCATTCAGGCAAACTTCAGGAATAATGAACCCGGCAAGGGGTTTCGCATAGATTACTACTTGCTGCGATGGGTTAATGCTTACACATCCTTTGTCAGTAGTTACAACCAGCGTAACATTATAGGTGCCTGCGGCTGCATACACATGGGTCGGGTTTTGCTGGGTGGAGGTGCCGCCATCGCCAAAATCCCATGCCCAGCTTACAATGGTTCCGGAATTAGCCACCGACAGATCGGTAAATACAACAGCACCGGTTTCGCAGGATGGTGTACTGTGGCTGAAATTGGCCGTTGGTAATGCGTTCACTAAAATAGTACCGGTAGCCATAGCAGGGGCGCAGATGCCCGTTGTAGTCACTGTATAGTTAAATGTTCCGGAAACAGTTGGCGAACCGCTGATGGTAAATGTACCTCCCGCAAATGATCCCGTTACACCGGCTGGTAATCCGGTAACACCGGCCCCGGTACCTGTACCACCCACTGCATAAGTTATATTGGTAATAGGTGAATTGACACAAAGTTCCTGGTTATCTGTTCCCGGCGCTGATGTAAGATTTATCGTGGCATCGGGATTAACAGTAATGGTTCCCGTTGCCGTAGGGTTCACACAGGGGCCAGTAGTGGATACAGTATAACTAAATGTTCCGCTTGCAGTAGGTGTACCGGAAATGGTGATTACACCACCTGCATACGATCCGGTGACTCCTGCAGGTAAACCAGTAACGCTGCCGCCATTAGTGCTGCCGCCAACGGCATAGGTGATGTTGATGATAGGTGTATTGATACAAACCGTCTGGTTATCTGTACCAGGGGCTGAAGTAAGCGTTACCGTTCCGTCAGCAGTTACTGTAATGGTGCCTGTGGCGGTCGGATTCACGCAGGGGCCGGTGGTATTTACTGTATAATTAAATACTCCGCTCACCGTAGGTGTACCCGAGATAGTAATCACACCACCGGCGAATGAACCGGTAACTCCGGCCGGCAAGCCTGTAACACTGCCACCGGTACCGCTGCCGCCTACGGCATAAGTAATATTGGTAAGCGGTGTATTAATGCAAAGCGTTTGGTTATC